>Ga0209303_1000116_pt1 | contig 93680 bp, 72 predicted proteins | sample SidtaG_3_FD_187449 | JGI IMG/M metagenome (GOLD analysis project Ga0209303, IMG submission 187449) | Marine algal microbial communities from Sidmouth, United Kingdom - Sidmouth_Asex1 metaG (SPAdes) (version 2) | ecosystem: Host-associated > Algae > Red algae > Unclassified | place: Sidmouth...
TAAGTGAAAGAAATTAAATAAATTGTTCCATAATGCGCCGTAATTTTTTCTTCTAAAGAATTCAAAAAATCGTTGCATAGCCATAGCTACGGAACTATTTTTTGTATTTTTTAGAAGGGAAAAGAACAAGCATAATGGGGCAAGTTATTTATTTTCTTTCACTAAGGAAGATTTAGTGAAACATATAAGAAAAAGAACAATTCAGACGGGTAGATTATTTTTTTCCTCTTCCCTAACGTTCAAACAACACCTACTATCCCTTACGCAAGGGACGAACAATCGCGAGGCAGAAAAACGAACAATCACGGGATTTGTCAAAGAACCATAATTAAAAAAAGTAAATGAATAAAAATATTCATCTCTTTGTGTTAATAATACACGAAGTTAGATAAAAAAACGGAATTGCAAAAGATTAGTTTATATTTAAGCTACTTTTCAAAATTTTAATACACTATTTAGAGCGAAAGCAAATGTATTGCCAGAATCGTAATTCATTTTACTTTCTCTTTCAATGTCATACGGTGCAATAGTTTTGGAAAAAATCGTTTTAAATAAATTCCAATGACTTCGCGTTGACCGATATAAACTTCATGCTTTTCGTGTTCGATGGCACGTAGTATTTTTTTGGCGCAAGTTTCGGGGCTGATTCCTTGCGCTTGCATATCGTCCATATAGTCTTGTGGTGCGCCGTCGGCAGTGAGTGCATTGTATGAAATTCTCGTCTTTACAAAGCCGGGGCAAACCATCGTAACTTTCACATTATCAGCGTTGTGTTCGAGGCGCAGGCAGTCGAAAAAACCATGCAAAGCGTGTTTGGCACCGCAGTAGTCGGAGCGATACTGGGAGGAAAAACGCCCCATGAGTCTGGTGACATTTACGAAGTGTCCTTTTTATTTTTGATAAATTGTGTTAGTGAAAGAAATTACTTGCGTTTCGACAAATGAATGGTGCCAAAGTAGTTGACTTCCATGAGTTTGCGGTATACCTCCATATTGATTTCCACCAAAAGAGAACGCTGACTGATACCACCATTATTGACCAAAATATCAATTTGGTAATTGGCCAATACCTCTGCCGCCGCCACTTCTATACTTTCGGGCTTCGCCAAATCCAATGGAAATACTGCGACTTTTTCAGGATGGGCGCACTTGGCTTTGACCGCTTCGAGTGCAGCTTGTTTGCGCGAAGAGATGATTAAAGTCGCGCCTTTCAGCGAGTTGATAGGTGAGTGCTTCGCCGGTACCAAAGGATGCACTGGTTATCCAGATGGTTTTGTTTTGCCAATCCATAATAATGATTAATGATTAACGTATAATGATTAACGCATAGTGATTAATCATTAATTGTTAATCATTAATCATTAATCATTATCATTCCATTATTTCGTATTCAATATCCAGTTTGCGCAAGGCGCGGAAGGCTGCATTGGTGGTGCCGGATACTTCGATTTCGATTTCTGTGCCTTCGAGTAGGTAGCCTGTGAGTTCGGTGGCTGTGGAGCTATCCATTTGGTCGGCTATTTCGGTGAGCATTTTGCTGATGGCGCGTTTGTCGGGGCGTTTTGCACCGCAAGAAAGTAATTTGATTTGTTGCATAAATAATGAGTAAATTCAATGGCTTCGCCTAATTAATAATTAAGTATCAGGAACAAAATAAATGTATATTCTCGACTTGTTCTTTTTCCTTTATACTTCACCAAATTCTCCTTAAATACAGTGAGTATTCGCGTCAAATTTGGCTCGTCTAAAGAAAAAATAACGATGCGAAGAATGTACATTTATTTAATTCCTGATACTAAGTATCAGGAATAAAATAAATGTATATTCTCGACTTGTTCTTTTTCCTTTATACTTCACCAAATTCTCCTTAAATACAGTGAGTATTCGCGTCAAATTTGGCTCGTCTAAAGAAAAAATAACGATGCGGGGAATGTACATTTATTTAATTCCTGATACTAAGTATCAGGAACAAAATAAATGTATATTCTCGACTTGTTCTTTTTCCTTTATACTTCACCAAATTCTCCTTAAATACAGTGAGTATTCGCGTCAAATTTGGTTCGTCTAAAGAAAAAATGACGGCGTGAAGATGTAGTGTTTATTGTTTTTTCATCCCTGACTCATAACTGAACTTCCAAGATAACAAAAAATTTACAATTTTAGTTTAGGGTAAGAGTTTGGTAAGGGCGAACGCATCAAAATATTTTGTCCTGATGGGACAATGAAAATGAAGTTTTGATGATGTTTTACCAATATTTTACCTTTAGTATCAGGAACAAAATAAATGTATATTCTCGACTTGTTCTTTTTCCTTTATACTTCACCAAACTTTCCTTAAATACGGTGAGTATTCGCGTCAAATTTGGTTCGTCTAAAGAAAAAATAACGACGCGAAGAATGTACATTTATTTAATTCCTGATACTAAGTATCAGGAACAAAATATCGGTAGAAAAACATTAAAAATACGTTTCGAGTGCCGTCAGGTACTCAATATTTGACAAAATAAATTTTGATGCGTTTGCCCTTGAGTTTGGTTTATTTTTTTTCAAAAGGGTACACAAATTGATTTTCGGTAATATTGCTCGTTTTTTGCGTGAGGGATAGGAGGTGTTGTTTGAACGTAACGGAGCGATAGCGGAGTGGAGAGAGTGCCGGATAGCCCGACCCCGACTGGTAAGGAGGGGGCACGCCCTAATTAGTCGTTCAAGTTCAAGTCTTGGCAAAGCCAAAACAAACAAAAAAGGCTGCCCAAAGGGGCAGCCAAAGAAAACGTGGAAATATTATGATGTCGGCAGTCTGTTAGTCTGCTGTTTATGCGCGAGGAGTTTCACGTTAAACTGTCAACTATCGACTATCGACTAAATTCTACTCTGAAAGTTTTACAAAACGCTCGGTGGCATAGTTTCCATCGCCGAAGTTGAGGTGCAAAATATACACGCCAGCCGGGAGTTTGTGGATGGGCAATTGCAGGTGTTCGGACGTGATGTTGTGTGTACTAATTAATTGTCCTGCCGTATTGTAAATGGCTATCGAACCGCCGTCTCGGATGTTTTGGAAATTGACCGTAATCAAATCCGTCGCAGGGTTGGGATAGATGCGCATGGCTGGTTCTTCGACCAAATACTCCTCTCCACGCAGGTCGAGCGGCGCATAGTTTTGTGATTCTGCCGTGATATTGACGGTGTAGTCTTCGACCTCGCCGTAAGTGAAATCACTGCAAGTACCTGCGTAACGATTCCAACGCATAGATACACGCATGCCTGTAAGCCCAAGTGTTGCATCGTCGGGAATCTCAATGTTGGCAGCCAATGAACCTGCACCGTTGTTGCTGAAGATACGCTCTCCATCATCGTTGAAATCGCCGTCTTTGTTGAAGTCTATCCAGACTCTCCAACTTTCGTTGTAGGCTACGTTTGCAAATCCGGGTGTCAAACTAAGCGGTACGATATCGCCTAAGCCTATGTTGGCTACTTGGTTGGTGAAATCTCCATATCCGTTGTTATTTCCGGAAGTGTTGTCGATATTTCCGAAAGCTATTCTGTCGATATATTCGTAGTTGGCATTGTTGCCTGATGACTCGCAATAGTCGGGCGCACTGTCGCAGGCATTTTCTGCGTTTTCGGGACAGATGTCGCAAGCGTCGGGCATACCGTCGCCGTCTGTATCAAGCATATCATCTCCATTGGGGCAAACGTCGTCGTTGTCGCATACGCCGTCTTGGTCGGCATCTGCGCAGTCGTCAGAACCATCGCAAAGTCCGTCTTGGTTGGCATCTTCATAAATTTTTAGGTTGGCGAAGAATGAATTGCCATTACTTGGCTGGCTATCGTGGTCTGCCACGAAGAAGAAATATTCAAAATCTCCGGTGTAAAATTCGCCTACGGGAATGACATAATGCTCGTATTCGCCGCTTCCTGTGTAGTTGTTGAAACTCGAATTTCCCCAGTTTTGTGTGCCGTATATTTTGAATGTTTGACTGGAACTGATAGAGGTATTATTGTCAAATCCAAGACCGTGAATTTCCCCGATTTGGGTACTCTTAAAATCAAATTCTATAACTGTATATGGTGTTACTTCATAATCTACGGTAATGGATTTCCATGCGTTGTTGTAGAGTTCGATGCTTGTGCCGTCATTAGAAGTCGTCACCGCTCCCCTATCTTGGCTGTTGCCGTAAGTGCCTACCGGGTAATCAATGAAATTGAATGTTGGGCAGTCTTCGCAAGCATCTGGCGTGCCATTTTCATCCACATCAATACTGTCATCACCACCGGGACAAATGTCTTCGTTGTCAGGGACACCGTCGCCGTCACTATCCGTATTGTCAAAGAAATCGCAAGCATCGGGCGTGCCGTCGCCATCAGCGTCGAGGCTATCGTCACCAAATTCGCAAATGTCTTCTGCATCACAAACGCCATCAAAGTCGCCATCGGCAAATGTACCTGCACATTCGCAATTAGATGTGTAAATATCACCTGTGGTACAAGCATCTCCATCATCACAGGATGTGCCAATTAGTTCGTCATCGAAATCAGGGCAAGTGTCTTCTTCGTTGCAAACACCATCTTCGTCGCTATCGAGGTATGTGCCAGCGCATTCACAATTTTCATTATAAAAATCTTGTGCAGTACAGGCGTTGCCGTCGTCGCATGGTGTACCGATTAAGTTGTCATTAAAGTCAGGGCAAATATCATCTTCATCACATACGCCATCTTCGTCGCTATCAAGGAATGTACCTTTACATTCGCAATCGACATAAATATCGTCCACTGTACAAGCATCTCCATCATCACAGGATGTGCCAATTAGTTCGTCATCGAAATCAGGGCAGGCGTCTTCTTCGTTGCAAACACCATCTTCGTCGCTATCGAGGTATGTGCCAGCGCATTCACAATTTTCATTATAAAAATCTTGTACAGTACAGGCGTTGCCGTCGTCGCATGGTGTACCGATTAGGTTGTCATTAAAGTCAGGGCAAATATCCACATCGTCCAATACGCCGTCTTGGTCGCTATCCATGCTGCCATCAGAGAAATCGCAAGCATCGGGCGTGCCATCACCATCTGTATCGAGGTTGTCATCGCCAAATTCGCAGATGTCATCCGCATCACAAACACCGTCGGCATCCGCATCAGCAAATGTACCTGTACACTGACAATTTTGTGTATAAATATCGTCTGTCGTACACGCATCTCCGTCGTCGCAAGACGTACCAACTAAGGCATCATCGAATTGTGGACAAATATCATCTGCATCACAAATACCGTCTTGGTCTGCATCGGTAAGCGTACCTGCACATTCGCAATCGTCATCCAACACATCATTTGTGGTGCAGGCATTCGCGTCATCACAAGCATCGCCGGGGTTTCCGTTGGAGCAAGTAACGCTACATTCGGTCAGACAAAAAGCACTATTGACACGACTTCTGATGAGGTCGCCGGGCTGTTGTCCGAAACCCAAATTGAAATCTATTCCTACACTTCCCAACAAATGGCAGTAACTCATAATCGTACCCGAATTTGGTAGTGCTGCATTGCAGCCTTCATCGTATCCTGCCGCTGGACCGCAACCGTCAATTGGTGTATTATTGCCGTTCCAAGCGCAGGCATGCGTGTGTGGCGAACCAAGATTGTGTCCAATTTCGTGCGTAATTACCTCTACATCCCACGAATAGGTAGGAATATTTTGATATTCGCCTAAAATTCCACTCACGCCTGCATTATAGAAGTTGTCGCAAATGACACCTAGATAAGCTAAACCTCCTACAGAGTTGGTGTGAACAACGTGTACCAAATCGCCGTATGTCTTTCCATAGCCTTGTGCTACAAGGTCGTCAAGTTCGGTTTCGTCACCGTAGGGCGAAGTTGTATCCCATACTTGGAGATAGCTTATTTTTACTGTGATAGTCTCATTGGCATACAGTGCTGCTACTTCGTTGAATACGGCTGTAACATAATTTGATGCAATAGCTGCATCTGAGTTGGCAGATAAATACAAGGAATAGTCAACTTCCATTTGTATGCGTACACAATTTTCCGCCGTGCTATTCAGTGGTTGTGTATTGATGGATATACCGCCCTGAGTAGCTCCCGGTGGAAGTAATTCTTGGCATCCATACTCGGTGTTGCTCTTCAAATCATCAGTATTATACAAAATATGCGTGTCGCTATTTTGCATTTTACCCAATGTATACTCGTGTCCAGCAAAGTGGACACCTCCCACAAGTTCATTATTTATAAAAGAAAAAGTGGCAAGGCTATTTGCATCACCTGCTATGATTCCCCAATAATGTACCCCCATATCCTGCGAAAGCGGCGTACCCGAAGCTGTTACCGCCTGAAAATCATCGCTGAATATTTCGGCTTTCATCAATTGAAATTCCGTTTGTTGTCCTTCTATCGAAAGGGATAAAACCAACTGTTCGGGCTTATTATCCTTGATGAATTGAAATTGTTGTGGTTGTATTTGGAAGAATTGTTTTTTAGAAAGGACCGCTTCGGAAATCATGTTTTTTAGGTTATTTGCTTCGGTTTCTACAAGTGGTGCGTAGGTAAGTATGTTTGTCGTAGTAGCGAATTTTTCATTTATTTTCTGCTGAATGGCTTGTTGTGCATTTGCATCGAAGCAATAACAAAAAATAAGTAATATCGTAAGTAAGGGAAGAGGAAGAAAATAATCTACCCCAAATGAAGAAGTTATTTTTTTTATATGTTTGGCTAAATTTGACGCGCATAGCCGAGCTACGTAAGGAAGATTTAGTGAAACATATAAGAAAAAGAACAATTCAGACGGGTAGATTATTTTTTTCGTCTTCCCTAATTTAGCTAAGTAATGTCTCGAGTACATAGTAAAAGTATTTGGTAAATTAATAACAGATAAATCTATCCTATTAGATTTATTAGTAAGTTCGATGAGACAAACGTAGCGAGAAAAGGGGGCTTTAGTATGATAACAAAACATACGTTTAATGACATGACAAAACACCATTTACGCATTAAAATGATTTTTAATTCGTTTTGAATAGATAATTATTTGCAAATTTTTAAGTATTTTAAAATATTAAATTAATTATTATTTAATTTTTAAATAATTTAAAATCAATATTTTCTAATACCTTTTTTGGCTTATACCATCATTAAATAAAATCTTTAATAAATTAAAATCTTTTACCATGTCACTTTTATAGATTGTAAGATATAATAATGTGATAGGGAAATGAAGGGAATTTTTTAAATAGAAAAGTATTTTTGATGTTAAAACATAACAATAAGTGAAAGAAATTAAATAAATTGTCCCATAATGCGCCGTAATTTTTCTTCTAAAGAATTCAAAAAATCGTTACATAGCCATAGCTACGGAACTATTTTTTGTGTTTTTTAGAAGGGAAAAGAACAAGCATAATGGGGCAAGTTATTTATTTTCTTTCACTAATCATTTGATAAAATTACAAAGATCATATAAAAACTTAAATATCAACTTCTCCACAACCGCACCAAAAGCGTCTCTATCAACAAAAACGCCAAAGCCATAATCAAAAACCATTTCCACAAAATCACGCCGCGACTGCGCTCGCCTATCAGTTCTGTAAAATTCGTTTGGCTACTCGAGCGGATGACGCTTGCCTGTGTGCCTGCGAGGGCTTCAAGTTCGGGTTCGGTGCGGTATTCGAGTTCCGATTCTTTGCGGTCGTAATTGAAGGCATAGACCGAAAGTGGTTTATCATTTTCCAAAAATAACTCATAAAAACCTGCTTCTTTGATTTGATTATTGATACCCAAAATCACTTTCGAACCGATATTTTTTTGTTCCGGTATAAATTCTTCTGCGCTACCTTTTAGCTTGTAGACCATTTCATTACCTGTGATGCGGTTGTCGGTTTCGAGCAAATTGTCTTTGCCTATCGTGTAGGCGATTTGCCAGTCCTGACCCGATGCCAACGCCATTTTATAGAGCATAGGTACAAAGATTTCGCCGCTACGTGCGAGGTCGCTATACTTTACGTCCAGTGGCGCAGCACAAAGAAAAAGCGCACCTTTTTCAGCCCGATATTTACCCAAAAATGTACTGCCATCGCGATAGCGCATAATCACCTCCTCGCGACTGCCGCCGTAACGAGTGAGGCTGAAATTGCCGCGTGTATCGGGCAATTTGATATTGCGGCGCGTGTTTTCAAAGACATCTTTAAAGGTAAATTCTTCGCGATTGATATAGGAAACCGTGCGGTCTTGTTTTTGGAACGTTTCAAGTTCGTTGGCATTGAAGGCGCGGAGTAGGCTGCGGTAATCTTCGGGCTTCGCATTGTCATCAGGAAAGAGGAGGACGTGACCGCCGTTTTTTGCATATTGATGCAATTCCGAACTCAATCCCGATGAAATATTTCGCAATTCATTGACCACAATCAATTGATAGTCTTTGAGTTTTGAATAATCAATTTTCCCGGCAGTGACATTGTCCGTTTTGAAATAATTATTTTTTGAAAAAACGGCATCCATGTATTTATTGGATCGACTTTGATTGATGACCAAAATGTTGACCTTTTCCGCCACATTAAAGGTGAAGAAATATTTATCGTCAAATTGAACCGGAAAATCCGTAATTTCGAGTGTCGCTTCGTGCCAGCCTGTACGTAGTATCGTGACGTTGACGGTGTCATACGCCGATTCTCGTGCCTTAATATTCATGCCGCCGAGGGGTTTTACTTGATTGTCGAGATTGAGCGTCAATCGCACATCCTCCACCGCTTCATCGCTCAAATTGCTCACCTTGACTATCAACGAATTGGTCTGATTTAACATCTGAACGGGTGCTTCAAACCAACAAGAATCAATCGCAATATTTCGCCTTTGGACAGATTGTAGCGGCACAAGATTGACCTCTACCGTCGTATCTTCCAACATTTTCTCGTCAAAATCCGTGATATTTTTCTGAAAATCGGAAATGATATAAAGTGTTTTATTTTCTGCCTCGCCTGTATTGAGGGCTTGTTTTTGGCGGCTCATGGTCTTAGAAATTTCTTTGACGGCGGGTGTCACTTCGATTTCGTCAATGTAAGACATCGCATCTTCTTTGCCCACCAATCGCTGATGACGCCCCTCAAAATCATTCGTGATAATCTGAAATTCATCCTCCACCGAGTACGCCGCGACAATCTCTCGCGCCCGTTGTTTCGCTTTTTCTAACAAAGGCACATCCTGACTCAACGAACTCATACTAAACGAGTTATCAACAAACAAACTCACTGCCTTTTTCCCTTTTTTAACCTCAACATCTTTATTAGGAATAAACGGCTGCGCGAACGCCAACACCAAACCCACGATAGCCCCGATGCGACTCAAGAGTATCAATAGGTGCTTTAGCCGATTACGTGAACTGGTTTCTTCCTTGACTTCTTTCAGAAATTTTACATTGGTAAAATACACCTTCTTGAAGCGACGAAAATAAAACAAGTGAATAATTATCGGAATGGCAATCGCCAATAATGCCCACAAAAACGACGGATATAAAAAACTCATATTTCGGTTTTTAACGGTTAATGGTTAATGGTTAATGGTTAATGACCAACGATTTATACTTCCCGTCAGTCGTTTACCCTCTACCGTTTACCGTGTACCGTTTTACGACCTGCAAAATTAACTTTTTTTAGGACTTAGGGATAGGGTTTGGGGAATGTTTTAGCGTATTAAGTTTTTCATAACAAATATTTTTGTTTATATTTGACGCGATTTGTTTTAAAACGTAAAACGATTTTGTAAATCGTTACTTGAATACAGCAATAACGATTTGAAAAATCGTTTTACGTTCTCACAAAAAAATTACCATGAACGAAGACCAAAATAAATCAATCGTTTTCCAAGAAAAAGAAATCCGCCGTGTGTGGCATAATGACGAATGGTATTTTTCCATTCTGGATATTGTTGAAGTTTTAGCTGAAACTTCTAATCCGTCAGACTATTTTAAAAAAATGAGAAAACGGGATGAAGCGTTAAAATCCTTCGTGGGGACAAATTGTCCCCATGTAGCAATGGAAGGAAAAACCGGAAAGAAGCGGAAGACCTTAGTTGCCAACACAGAAGGCATTTTCCGCATCATCCAATCCATCCCTTCACCCAAGGCAGAACCCTTCAAGCAATGGCTTGCCAAAGTCGGTTACGAGCGCGTGCAAGAGATTGAAAATCCGGAACTTGCAGCAGAACGCGCAAGGCAATATTACCGCGAATTGGGCTACGATGAAGATTGGATAGCCAAACGTATGCAGTCGATAGAAATACGTGGAAAGTTGACCGATGAATGGAAAAAACGCGATGTAAAAGAGGGTAAAGAATACGCAATTTTGAGTAGGGCAAACGCATCAAAAACAAAAAATCTAAAAGGTAACTGTCATTCCGCACTTGATGCGGAATCTGTTGTCGCAAGAGCGCAATTCCAGACGGAAGCTACTGTTTAATATTCTGCCAAGCCATCACAGATTCCGCATCAAGTGCGGAATGACGGCTCTTCTTGAGTGTTCTGAAGGTGGAATGTTTTGATGCGTTTGCCTTAAATAACCCACAATTCTCGGAAATAATGCCAAAAAGATAGTATGTTTAGGTTTTCAACTTGAAAATCTAAAACACATGAGAATATTAGTCATCGGAGGAACAGGAACGATTGGCAAAACGATTGTCAAACACTTTGCGCCTGATAATGAGGTACTTGTCGCCGGACGAAGCTCGGAAAAATATAAAGTCGATATTGCCGACACCAAATCTATCAAAGCACTTTTTAAGAAAACCGACAAATTGGACGCCATTATTTGTGCCGCAGGAGAGGCAAAATGGGCGCCTTTCAAAGAACTTTCCGAGTCGGATTATCACATTGGTTTACGCAGCAAATTGATGGGGCAGGTAAATGTCGTCAGAATAGGACGCAAATATCTGAAGCGTAAAGGCTCAATTACACTCACCACAGGCATATTGGCAGACGACCCCGTTTATAAGACCACAAGCGCGGCGATGGTCAATGGCGGTGTTCACAGTTTTGTGCAAGCGGTGGCTTTGGAAATGAAAAAAGGCATCCGGGTAAATGTCGTGTCATCAGGTGTTGTGATGGATGCCTATCACAAGTATGAAAGTTATTTTCCGGGACATCCGCCCATTCCGATGGATAGAATGGTGATGGGCTACGTCCGCAGCGTAAACGGGCGCGGAACAGGCGAAGTGATTCGGATTTATGAATAGTCGATAGTCCATAGACCATAGTTCAACGTGAAATAGACTCGCGGTTGCCTATGGACTATGGTCTATCGACTATGGACTTTTTTCACAAAAAAAATGGAAAATATTTTAATCATTGGCGGTGGATTGATGGGAAGTGCTGTGGCATGGAAACTCTCCGATTATGGCGAAAAAGTCATGCTGATAGAGCAACAAGGGGAACATTATAAAAGTGGTTCGAGCTATGGCGATGCGCGTATTTCACGGAGTTTGGGACCGAAAAAGGATATTTTTTCTTTTGTCCATAATAAAACGGTGGCAGAAGTTGGTCAATTAATCCGCTTTTTGAATGAAGATTCGCCCGGCAAAAAACATCGGATGGAGGACGTATATACCACTTCTCCGGTGTCCTACCTTTACCACAAAAGTCAGTACGAAGACATCCGTAAATTAAGGTTTAAAAAACAAAAACGTGATTATAGAAAAGCGTCAGGCGATGCAGCGTTCAGGAAATTTGGGATGACGCTGCCCGATGATTGTATTTTGGTGAGAGAACACCGCAAACACTCGGGTACGCTCAATCCGCGTGTGCTGATTCAGAAGCTCCGCTTGGGCATAGAAAGGAAAGGTAGTCAAATCAAACATAACCGCAGAGCGATTCGACTGACCAAAAAAGAAGGCTTTTATGAGGTCGAAATTTTGAATACCAAAACAAATAAAAGCAAAACGATTCAAGCTAAAAAAGTCATCGTTGCGGCGGGTGCATATACGGTCGGTTTGTTGGAAAATATCGCGCCTTATTTCAAAAAATTAATCACACCTAAACGAGTCTCTTTATCGTATTTCAAAATCAGCGACCAACGCTGGCAGCAACTCTCCAAAACCGAAATAAAACGCATCCTCGAAGCCTTCCCGATGTTTTCTCAAAGTGGGAAAATGTATTTTTCTATGATTGAAAAAATAGAAAAAAACGGTTCGCCCATCTTCAAAGTCGGCGGACATAAGATGCGTAGAAATATCATTGATATAGACAGCGTTTGGGGAGAACAACCACGCAATAAAGAAGTGAAATGGGCGAGAAAGCAATTTAGAAAACACACGGAAATGTTGGAAATTTACCTCAAAAAGAAAGACATCGAATATGTGGACGGCTACAACTGCGTCTATGCCGTATCGAAGGACAAAATTCCATTTGTGACCCATATTTTTGACCAAGACGGTGTGTTGGATAAGGATATAATCGTGGTCAGCGGTATGTCGGGCGTGGGTGCAAAAGGCTGTTTGGGCTACGGTGTATTGGCGGCTGATTTGTTGTTGGGCAAAAGCGAATCCAACGCTACTTATCGTAAAGCGGCGAGGGAATTTGGTAATCCGTCGGTTAGGTTATATACGAAAAGGGTGAAGCGGAATCGGTTGTTTTGACCAGCAGCATGTCAACGAAATGAATGTACACTAATTCTATTCGTATAGTAAAGGTTGGGTGATACCTTTTTTAAGAAAATTATCTTTATTCATATTAAAATGATTGGTTGTCATTCTATTAAGATATTCTTTTATTGGTTCCAAGCCAATTTCTTTTCTCCGCTTATCTACATTCAAACTATCTTCTAGTGGACGAGGGATGGCTTGACCTTGGTCATTATAGGTGACTTGAGTACCATAAAGCTGCTTTTGTGCGGAGTTTTTGCGAACTCTGTCAGTGAGGAGTCCAAAATGTCTGGCATTGATATTTTCCCTATCTAACTCAGTTTTCATTGTTGTCAAAACACGTCTTTGAAATGCTAAATCATGGTCGCAGTGTTGTACCATTAACCAGAAAGATAAGGCACCGTCTTCACCAACCATTGAATGCCCCGGATAACCAAATTCTTCGAATATGCCTTCTAATTCAGTGCAATGGTGTAGAAATATGCTATCTTTGAAGACCCTCCATCTTTTTATGCTTTCCTTAGACTTTTCGCTTGGCGGGTAAACTGCCGCTTGGTCTATTGCTCTCATCGCCAACAATTTAGATGTTAATTCCTTGTTTAAGGTATCAGCATTGTCAGATATTTTTGTTTGTTGCTCAAGGTTTCTGCATGATAGTAAGACCAATGCCAACAAAAAATATTTATAGTTCATTTTATTACTTATTTAAAATTTCCTCAGATAGTTGCTTAAAACGTTTCATTTTATCTTCTTTTTCTTTCCAATTAGCCCATTCACCGGAATGAGGGTCATATCCACATTTCAATGGCTTGGCAAAAATATCATCATTATCTAATGACTCTGTAAATGCTCGACAATCTGTGCAAATATCTCTAAACTCGCAGATTTTACATTTATCAATGTTTGATTTGGTTATATTCTAAAGACGCTGAAAGTTGCTTGTTTTAATAATATCACTCACATTATCTGTATGTAAATTCCCAAATGATTCGGGCATAGAAGAACAATTTTTTATGTCTCCATTATGTAAATTAAGTGAGAGTTTTCTATTCAGACAACTATTAAATTTTTTAGACTCATTGTACCCTTCCAAGTTAATAGCAAAACCCTTAACATCTATTTGTCCACATGCCAGACATGGATTGTCGGAATCAATCAGAAAAATTGGAAAGGTACTTGTAAATGACCTATCCGTATTTTTTTCAAATAGGTTAACCTCCATTAACCTAGCATATTTTTTGAATAGTTCTTCAAATTGATCGATTTTATCGACAAAAGGGAGTGTTAAAGTAATAGATCTAATAATGGAATCATTAAAAATTTCTAAGGTTTTTTGAATTTCATTGGGTTTCTTAGTGTAAAAAAACCTTAATTCAATGTGTTGGCAATTAAAGTCTTTTAGATGTTGGATTACTTTATACAGACTATTTAGATCATCGTCATGATAAACATCAATTACAGTATTGGTTATAGTCGAATAAGCATCCCAATCTTCTGATATTGGAGGAAAATGCTCTTTAGTTAGCTCATTGTAAAAAATTACATCTCTATCGTGTAGAAAGGATAAATATTCATTGGCAACATCATCGCCTAATTCTTGGTAAATATAAGTGATTAATTGTCCATTATATTTCTCCAAAAAATCTATCAAGTCATTAGGAATCAATGTAAAGTCTTCTCTTTCTAAATCAATTAAAACACTTCTTGTAGCACCTTTAGTTGTCTTAATGGTGGAGTACAGATGTAATCTATCTCCTTGTTTATGTGTTCGATTTACCATATTTAGATATTCTTTTGTAAAAAGGAAAACAAGCATACTGAACATTTTTATGCTTTTCAGAATACGCTAGTCGTCGTTTGGATATTGGAATTTGATTAAATTTTGATAGCTCTAACTGCACAATCGGTCTAAGCTTTATATCTTTTTTATCTTTCATCATAAGTCATAAGTTTTTCAGCAATTATTTTCTCTATGTAATAATTACAAGGGATAGAAACCATACCGAACTGCCCTTCAGGATTTACCTCAAGAAAATAGTATTTACCGTCTTTTGAATAAAGTAAGTCTATTGACCCTGTTCTCAACCCGATAAGCTCCATAAATTTATTTATTTTTTGAAGAATATCTTCGGGCAACTTGAACGGAATCATTCTTTGGCGAGAAGAGTAGTTTCTAAAATCATCCACCGTATCTTCAGATAGTTGAGAAAAAATAGCCATTGAATAATTCTCTCCGTCTATATGAAATACTCTGATTTCAAATGACTTGTGAATTTTTTCTTGTACAAGCATAGGAGAGAAAGACGATGGAAGAGTTTTAATCTCATCTAAAGAAATGCTCTTTGTGTAAGTAGCCACTGGTTTTTCCGTGGCAGGGTTTTTAAACATCCCTACCATCTTCAGATTTTTAACAATAAAATCTTTAGTATCATTTTCAACGCAGAAGTTAATAAGAGCCTCCTTCGAGGTGGTTATAAAAGTAGCCGGAATATTGAGTTTAACATTATCTGCAATTTTTAATTGTAAAGGTTTTTCAACTACACTCTCTCTAAGATATGCAGGTTTATGTAGCCAATTCTTATTCCTGAATGCTTCAAAGAAAAATTCTTTTAATCCTCTAAACTCATCTTTCATATAACCTATAACACGCTCTGAGTTTACGATTTGAGAGGTTGTTGAGTATTCTTTTGGGAATTTATCCATATTAGCCCAGCGTCTATACCAAACTACACTAATTTCATCCGTTGTAACTTCCTCCTTGTGAAAAACGAAATTGCTTAGACTAAAGTCATGACTAAAATCCATATTCAATAATAAATCGAAGCCATTTACTCTTATAAAATCTGCATTCATATGCCCAAGCCAGTCTACAACATAATCGGTGGTAATATCGTGGTGACTCTGGCTAATAATCAATATCATAATTTTGTAATTTTGATTAACAAACAAGGAAACCAAAGAAAAGGTAAGAACCAATCTTTAGTTTCCTTTTTAGTATGTTTTTACATTTTATGCTCTAACTTCAAATAGTTTGTAGTATGCATAAAACGTACAGAATACCAAAGATAAGGAGGGGAAACTATGTGAAAAACAAAGGTTTTCCTCATTGTCTATGATGGTATTAATGAAGTAATGACGAAGCTAATTAGTCTGACTCCGTATCATTACAACAAACTGTCCATGTACCATCGTCTTCTTCATGTGTAGTACAATCAGTACCACACGTCGAAGCAGGTTTTCCACCTGTGATTTTCATTTTATTCTCGTCGCTTAATAACCAAGCAGACTTTGAGAATTGATTTAAATTAATTGCTTTCATTTTATTATTTTTTAAATTTAAGAATGAGAAAGAAAACATACTTTTGAGAATATGATTCCGTTTCATCTTTTGTTTGTAATGAAAGTAATTTTGGCAGATACTGCCACTTTACTTTAGATTAAAACATATTTCTGAATATGGACTAATCTCTTTCTACATCGTCGCAGCAGAAAGTACCATCTTCATAGTCTGTACAACCAGTACCTTTCCAACTGGCAACTTTACCACCGATGACCTTTTTGGCAGATTCCTCTTGTACTAACCAACTCTCTATAGAGAATTGTTTGATATTCGATTTTTTCATTTTATTTAATTTTTAGTTAAACTTAATTAGATTAATAGAGGAAATATGTGTGTAATGTACATACATAATTTCCAGAAGCGAAGTCCTATTAATCTGGATCTTCGTCTTCGCAAGACCAATCTCCACACTCATCGTATGAACAGCAAGTGTAACAAATGGTACCGGGCTTTCCGCCTACGACTTTAGTTGCTTCATTTTTATCAAGCAACCATTCGCTTTTTTCAAATTGCGCTAAATTCATTTTTTAAAATTTAATGTGTTATCTCCTCTATCAAAGGGTTCGGAGAATCTCCCTTTTGAAACGTTTCAAGACAAATTTACACGCTTAGACTGCACAAATCGTGCAGTGGTAAAAAAAATGGAGTTTTTCCACCTCTTATTTGATTAGAAAACGTTTCTTTCGGGAGAAAACCAATCGAAAATATCACCTCTTCTTTATAACAATAGCTATTTCGTTGATGACAGAAATAAACCGGTGCGCCCATATCTTTCATTAGTTTTATAAGTTTGTATACATACCTTTCTGAAACGCCCAATAGGGAAGCTAATGAAGCTGGCGTACCAGTTGATTTTCTTCTAATAAGCGCATCTACACGCTCAATCTGCTGTAACTTTTGCAATAAAGTCATAGTTCGTTTATCTATCTGTGATTAAATCTAATAGTTGTTCGGTAATGCGTTCCAGTATGCTTTTGTCTTTGGTGATGATTTCGGCTGTAAGGGCGGATTGAGGTTTGTATTCGATGATTTTTTTGTAATTCGTCATCAGGGTATCCGATAGAGGGATTTTTATTTCGTAGTATTTGTTGCCCTCTTGGTCTTTATTCGGCAGAGGTGCAATATGATACACTTCGGAGATGATAACGCCGTATTCTTTATAAGGATAGCCCTCCAGTTTTAGTAAGGCTTTGTCGCCTTCTGTTATTTTGCCGATACCTTGTACGGGCGTGATGACTTTGGCGTATTTTTTATCCTGTTGTTTGTCGGAGATAATAGAAAATAACGGTGTATTGGGCTTCGCAAATATATCTTGAGTGATATTTGGTTGCAATACGATTTTGCCCGATACTTCGGCAAGTATGTAATGTTGTTCTTCCCACTGTTTGATTTGCTGATTGATACGATTGATAACTTCCTGAATATTAAATCGGTAGTTATTCAGTTGTTGAGTACGTTCTTCGGCTAATTGCTGGATTTGAAGGCGCAGTTGTTCCTCTTTAATTGTATTTTGAATGATGCCGATGTCCAGATTATTATATTGTTTTTGATAACGCAATAATGCGCCTTCACTCTCCTCTTTTTCCAATTGACTGATAGCTCCTTCTTCCAACAAATAAGTATCGCGCCCCAAGTCTTTTTCAATCAATCGCAATTCTTCTTCGGCGTACTTTTTTTCTTTTTCTAATGTACAGGCTAATTGTCGGGTCTTTTGAATTTCGATTTCCAGCGTCTTGGTTTGCTGATATACGCCGGACTGACGCAGCGTAGATTGAAATTCCTCAAACAACAATTGCAACCTCGCATAATCGGCAGTCAAATCACCCAATTGAAGGTTTTTTGGGATATAAATATTGGCATAATCGGCGATATGTCCGACTGTCTGATATTGCTGGATAAAATGCGTGATGCTGCGGAGGTGATTCCTGTTCATGCTGTTTTGGAGATAGGCGATTTTATCACCTTTTTTTACGCTTTCTCCGTCTTTCACATATATCTTGTCAATCACACCCGCTACTTTATTGACATGCTCAATCGGCGGATAATCGCCCGTCATCTCGCCAATCGCTACAATTTTATCGGGATAGCTGATAAAAGCGGACATCGTGAGTATCGTCACAATCACCAATGCGACGATAGTGATACCGCTTTTCAGTAAGCATCCCGGCGGATTGCCAATGAGGTCGTCAATTTCGCGGCGGGGGTTCATGGTGATAGTTTGGTTGTTGTCTGTTGTTGGCATGTTTTATAATGATTTTTGTAGCGCGGTACTTGCAGTCCGCGTAACGTAGAACGGTGCTTCCAGCCCGTTCCCCGCATATGTGCGAACTAACGCGGCGCGGACTGGAAGTGCCGCGCTACGATGCTAATTCGAGTTGATTACTCACAAGTGCATAGTACGCACCTTTATTTTGCACGAGTTCTTTATGTGTACCGACTTCGACGACTTTTCCTTTATCCAAAACGATAATCTGGTCGGCACTTTTTACGGTACTCAATCTGTGGGCGACTACTATTGCAGTTCTGCCTCTGAAAAATTCATCCAGATTTTGCATAATAATTTTCTCATTATTCGCATCAAGTGCATTGGTCGCTTCATCGAAAAACAAAAAATCAGGATTTTTATATACTGCTCTGGCTATCAACAATCGCTGTTTTTGCCCCTGACTAATGCCGTTGCCTTTCGCGCCTATCATCGTATTCAATCCAAGTGGTAAAGTATGGATAAAGTCAAAAATATTTGCCGTAGTTGCTGCCGCAATCACTTTCGCATAGTTGGTATTATCATCACTTTCGGCAATATTATTCGCAATCGTATCTGAAAAAATAAAGCCTTCCTGCATTACTACGCCGCACTGCGCCCGCCATATTTTCTGGTAAATTGAATTCAAAGGCGTATAACCGACCACTATTTTCCCTTTAGGGATGAAAAGATAATAAACGTTACATCTTCACGCCGTTATTTTTTCTTTACACGAGCCAAATTCGACGCGAATACTCACTGTATTTAAGGAAAATTTGGTGAAGTATAAAGGAAAAAGAACAAGTCGAGAATATACATTTATTTTGTTCCTGATACTTACTACTTAGGAACGAGACGTAAATAAATTGAGTGTGTCACAAATCGGTGGCATTAAAGGTACGGTAGTACCGTCCCCGTTTGTAGTAAGGTCTAAAGAACAACCGATTAAGGTACGTAGTACCGACACCGTTAGCGCGTACAAACGGTGTCGGTGCTACGCACCTTGATTAGCTTTGGGTTTGCTTTTTCTACAAACGGGGTCGATGCTAACGCACCTTATCGGTATCGCAGCGACCACCGATTTGTGACACACTCTATTAATTTTAACTTTGGGAGAGCAAAAATTGGAATAAAACATTCATTATCAACACTTTATAGTGTTTTGTTATTCTACTGAACAACAATTTTATTTAAACTGTATTTTATTGATTATTAGTTATTTATGACGAAATTTAAAGAGAAAGCACGAACTATCTCCCCCTTTGGAGGGGGTTGGGGGGAGGAAAAACAGCCGAAAATCCTCCCCCCAGCCCCCTCCAAAGCAGGGGTGATTGGTTCTGAATTTCGCACAAATTTTATTTGATAGCCCCGAAGGGGTGAACTTCACTAACTTGGGGTGTCAGCCCCAAGATAGAAATTCGAGGTATCACTTAGCCCTGACCCCGATAGTGATGCGGGGGCGAAATTTCAAGTTATATCGCCCTTTCAGGGCTGGCGAAGTAGATTTATTCCGAGCAATGGGCTGACACCCATTGTTATAATATGTCGTCCCGTTGGGACTTGTGACAAAATTATATTTCGATGAAAATGATTTCTCATTCAGAACCAATCACCCCTGCCTCCAAAGGGGGATATAGTTCGCGTTCTAATTTCGCAGGTAACATATTTATTTGATAATAAGTCAAATACAAATTATAAAAAATCATTGTTCAGTAAAATGGTGTTTTGTGTTTCATTTTAAAGAATTATTATATTATTTATAATGGTTCTTTGACAAATCCAGTGATTGTTCGTTTTTCTGCCTCGCGATTGTTCGTCCCTTGCGTAAGGGATAGTAGGTGTTGTTTGAACGTAACGTAGCGATAGCGGAGTGGAGAGAGTGCCGGATAGCCCGACCCCCGACTGATAAGGAGGGGGATACGCCCAAATTTTCATTCACTTCACTGGATTTGTCAAAGAACCATATTTTATAAAAAAAAAATTACACATTAATTTTACTCAAAATGTAAAAAATTACAAATTAAAGCAGTATTAAAAATTCGCAAATCAACCTTTTAAAGAAACTCACTTCCGAAACTAATGCCCAATATTTGTCAAACTCCCAAAAAACACCTAACTTCACAAAAAGAGAAATATGAAACGCCGCACATTCATACATCATTCCGGCAAGTTGCTCATTGGCTTTGCGCTACTTGATACGCTTGCTTGCAAATCCACCACAAAATCTACCGACCTGACTATGCTTGATATATCCGGTGCCGCTTCCGGCAATACAATGTACAAATTAGAAGAAATGACTATTGCCCAACTCCAAAAAGGCTACGAAAACGGCAATTTTACCATCAGCGAAATTGTACAAATGTACCTCAATCGTATTGAGGACATCGACAAAAAAGGTCCTGCACTCAATGCCATTATTCAGGTGAATCCTGATGCGATGAAGATTGCGAAGCAATTGGAGGCAGCACTCAAATCGGGTAAGTCGCGTGGCGCATTACATGGCGTTCCCGTTATTTTGAAAGATAATATCGACACGAAAGACGATATGAATACCACTGCAGGTTCACTGGCATTAGTGGAGTCTAAACCTTTGCAAGACAGCCATGTAGCTACCAAACTGCGCGAAGCAGGAGCGATTATTCTCGGCAAAGCCAACCTTAGTGAATGGGCAAATTTTCGCTCAAATACCTCCTCCAGCGGTTGGAGTGGCGTGGGCGGACAAACCAAAAACCCGTACCGACTCAACCACAATCCCTGTGGGTCGAGTGCCGGGTCGGGCGTGGCGGTTTCTGCCAATATGTGTATGCTCGCTATCGGAACTGAAACCAATGGTTCTATCGTCTGCCCGTCGAATAATAATGGCGTGGTGGGTATAAAACCAACGGTGGGTTTGGTCAGTAGGTCGGGTATTATTCCGATTTCTGTGACGCAAGATACGGCAGGTCCGATGGCACGTACTGTGCGCGACGCTGCCCTGTGTTTGGGTGCGCTTACAGGCATAGATGAGCGCGATAGCGCAACCGATAAAAGCAAGGGAAAAGCTTTGACCGATTATACGTCATTTTTGAAAAAAGACGGCTTAAAGGGTAAAAAAATCGCCTTGTGGACGGGCTGCATGGGTTTTCATGATGGAGTGGACAAGTTGATACGTGAGGCAGCCGAAGTGATGAAAGCACAAGGCGCGAAAATTATTGAAATTGAGCAGATTACCGAAGGAAATATTCGTAAAGAATCCTTCAATGTATTGCTCTATGAATTTAAAGATGGACTGAATAAATATTTTGCTTCGCTCGGCGAAAATGCGCCCATAAAATCGCTGGAAGAACTCATCGAATTTAATAAAAAAGACGACATCGAACTGAAATATTTTGGACAAGACATCTTAGAGAAATCGCAAGCACTCGGCGACCTCAATACGCCCGAATACCGCGAATCACTCCAAAAAATGCTTAATGCTTCTCGCAAAAACGGTATAGATAAAGTGATGAATGACAATAACTTAGATGCCATCATTGCGCCCACAGGCTCACCTGCATGGAAGACCGACTTGGTAGAAGGTGACAAATTTCTCGGCGGCAGCTCCTCCCCTGCCGCACGCGCCGGCTACCCAAATATCTCCGTGCCAATGGGTTTTATCGACGAACTTCCCGTCGGTATTTCGATATTTGGCAGGGCATGGAGTGAAGGGACTTTATTGGAAATCGCATATGCGTATGAGCAAGCAACGAAGCATCGCAAAGAACCAAAATTTTTGGAGTAAATCCCCTGTACCGACGGCTTCAGCCGTCGCCGTTTTTTATTTTTCATTTATAAAAAAATAAAAAAAAGTACATTACACTGCAACGGCTAAAGTCGTCGGTACAAGGTACACCAAAACGACCTTTTGTAACATCAATATAAATAGACTTAAATTCAGCAAAATGAAAAAACAACTAATTTCCCTCCTCGCCCTCTGCTTTATTGCCTACCAATTATCCGCCATAGATGCGAGTGTTAAATATGCCACATTCAAAGGTATCGCACAAGAAAATTATGTTGAAATCTATGTGCATATCAATGGAAAATCTGTCATTTTCGGGCGAGTGGACGACCCCCAAAATGAATTATATCAAGCAGCGGTAGACCTCGAAATCAATTTTCTCCGAAATGAGAAAATTATACGTACCGAAAATTACACCATACAAAGTCCGCAAATAAAAACGGCTCGACCGAGCGGCATTGCGCTCATAGATATGTTCAGATTGCCGCTGGCGAATGGCGAATATACGCTCGAAATAGAAATGGCAGACCGCCACCAAACGGACAACAAGACCCAATTGAAAGCGCCCGTCAATATGATTTATGCTGGTGGCATTGAGGTTTCTGACCTGCAATTATTGGCTGATTTTGAGGCAACTACGGACGAAAACCAATACGTCAAGCATGGGTATATGTTGCGTCCGTACACCTTTGATGTCTATCCGAGTTTTGTGGATAAGGTGATGTTTTATACCGAAATATATGGAACGGATATAGAATTGAAAGACCGTTTTTTGGTGCGTTATTATCTGCAAAATGAAGGCGCAGAAGGCGAACCGATTACCGGCACAATGGGTTTTAAGAAGCAAGAAGCCGCACCCGTAAATGTCGTTTTGGCGCAAATTGACATCTCCACTTTGCCGGAAGGTGATTACGAACTTGTAGTGGAAGTCCGCAATGCACAAAACGAACTATTGCGTAGCAAAGCCATGAAATTGCACCGCAGTTATCCTTTTGCTGATTCGGAAATTCAGGATTTTGAAAAAATAGACATTGCAGGTTCGTTTGTAGAAATGCTTGATGATGAGCGTGTTAATACGGCAGTACGCTCCCTGTCGCCGCTTTTGGTGAAGGATGAAACTTACGAATTAAATCAAATGCTTCGCAAGAAAGACGACCTAAAAAAACGACAGTTTTTATATTATTTTTGGCTGCGCGAAAACGAAATTACTCCGAAAGAACCTTATGACGAATATATGGTAACGGTAGATGAAGTCAACAGACTTTTCACGAATGCCATGGGCAAAGGCTATGGCACAGACAGGGGACGCATTTATTTGAAATACGGCACTCCCGATGAGGTCATCAGCCAACAAAGCGAACCGAGTGCGCCGCCTTACGAGGTCTGGTTTTATATCCGAACCCTTAACAATCAGTCTAATGTAAAGTTTGTTTTTTATAATCCGACGCTTGCTAATGGCGATTTTGAGTTGCTACATTCCACTGCGCGTGGCGAAATTTTTAACCCACAATGGAAGAAAAGGTTATACAGCACCCTCCCCACTTATGGGCGCGAAGCACTCGACGGCACAGGCACACCAAGTCATTTTGGCGGTCAAGCAGGTCGGATTTTTGATGAATGGTAATTGGTAATTGGGTATATTTTGCTTCGCAAAATATTTTCACCCGTCAACTAATTCCCTAATTACCCGTTCACCCAATCACCCAATTGGTCGTTAAAATGTAAGATTTGGTCGAACTTGAAACGTTTTATAAAAATAAACCTCGTATATTTGTGTTGTATTATTAACCGATAAAAATGTAGCTACATACCAATGCTTAAATGCGATAATGAATGATTAAGCGGATTTGATGTATTTTTTTTCAATATTCAAATGAACTTTTTTACACTTTAATTCGTATTTCATTAATACAAATAAAAATTAATCCGAAACTAATTTTAATAACCTTTTTAAACTTTAATCACTTTATGTTTATATCCACATTTTAACTCTAACTGAACAAACTACTATAACGTTACTGCATAACGTAAATCTTGTTTTTTTCGAAAAGAAATTCCATATCGGGGTAAGAAATTTCTATGCCCTATGATATGTGTATGCAAACTCGAAGTAACAGAACATATTCACTTAACTATTTAAAAACATCACTAATGAAAAATCCATTTAAATTAACCGCTAAATTCAGCGCCATCCTTGCTATTGCCTTATTTTTTAGCTCCTGCGGGAAAGACGCCCTTACGCCAAGCATCGACGACTTGCAAGCCCTTCAAAACCCCGAAACGATTTGTGTAGACATTAATTTACACGTTTACCTTGAAGGTGCATACGCTCTGGATAGAGCCGCGATGGTCACAGACCTACACATCCGCGGCTTGCTACCGGGACAAACGCTCAACGGACTCGGCACGCCAACTCCCGACGGTCAGCCGTACAGTGCTGCCCCCTGGAATCACGACGGAAAAGAGGGCGACGAATGGACGGACGCCGACTACACAGGCAACGAAACCGACTGGGTTTTGGTCAGTTTCCGAACTGATAAAGCCAAAAACACGGAGATAGCCGTAGCCGCAGCTTTGGTCAATAAGGATGGCAGCGTGACTTTCGTGGACGATTGTGTGCTTTCGACAGACGAAGCCAATGAAGTCTATGTCGTTATCGAACACCGCAACCATATGGGTGTCATGTCCTCTAAATTGCTGGATATTTCGGGCGGTGATTTGGTTTATGATTTCCGTGTAGAAGATAGCTATACCGCCAACTCGACAGGTGTCGGACAGAAAGAAATCATGCCCGGCGTATGGGCGATGTGTGCAGGCGATACCGACCAGACAGATGGCGTGAGCTACGACATCAATGGTTTTGATAATATTTGGTATCTGTACAATGGTAATTTTAATATCTACCACGTTGCCGATTGCAATTTTGATGGAGATATCAACGGCGCCGATAAGCATATGTGGACGACGAATAATGGTAATTCGTCAAGAGTGCCTAAGTAATTGACGTGAGATGTGAGCGTATTATCAGTGCAAGCATCAATCTAAATAGTAGTCGGATGTTCCTTTGAGAGCATCCGACTTTTTTATTTTATTTCCTTTATCAATTCTGTTATTTTTTCTTCCAACCATGTGCGTTCTATCAAGGGCTTGAGGTCGGCGAGGTCGTTTTGGAGGGCTTCGAGATTGGCTGTGGTAATAGGTTCGTCGTAGAGGAGTTTCTTTTTTCGATTAAGGATGCGCTTGAAGAAATTGGTAAAATTGCTGTATAGTAAGCGGGTGGTTTCTGCCATGTTTTTGTTGTTGCCTTCGAGTAGGTACTGGCGGAGGGCTTCGGCTTCGTAATTGATGGGGTGGCTGTCGGCATTGTCGATATTTAGCGTTTTTGTGTCGTAGAAAATTTTGATGTAGAGGATTTTGAATTGGATGTAGTAGACAAAATCATCTGCAGTATTTATTTGTCCGAGATGGTCTTGTGCTTTGTCGTATTGTTTTAATTCAAAGGAAAGTAGGGCTTGGTAGTAATTGACGAAGACATCTTTTACTTTTGGATTGAGTAAGTTTTTGTGGTTTTCAAAGAATGTTTGCACCCAATCTATTTCGCGCAGTGCTAATGCTGTTTTGACGATGTGGACGAACTGATGTTCGGAGAAGTATGTTCCTGCTGACCAGCATTTTAGTCCTATTCCTTTTTGATATATTTCAAAACGTTCTTGTATAAATTCTTCAAATCCATATTTAACTTTCCGAATGCAGTAATTAGTCATGAAATTAAAAAACTGCCGGATATCAGTCGTTCCGAAATTACTAAGGTGTTTGAACAGATATTTTTTTAAATCATAATAATCACCCTGCTGTTCGTATTGAAGCAATTTTAACAACAAATAGTACACTCGAATAACAGGTATTTCTTTGTCGGAACTATTTTCAAGATGAACTTTAATATGCTCTAAAAAAGGATAGTCGAATTTTACTTTGAGGATTTTTTCATAATTAATCACAGAACAGTAATACTTTAGGCTTTTGCTAAAAAAGGACTGCCTTAAAGTTTCTATGACACGCTGCAATTCTGTGTTTGTATTACGATTCCCAAGTAAAATGGTCATGTAAAACTCCATTTCAGTAAGTGAAAATACGTTTTCACTATACTTAATGTCTCGGAGTGGCATGGATTCAAGTTTGTTTTTTGATTTACTGAGGATAGGAGGAATAAGCGCGTAACTTGTTTTTTCCAAAAAAGCATCCATTACACGTCGTTTTGCTTGAATATCATCCTGTTGTATGTTTTTCCACACCAGAAAATCTTGTGTTTGCAGGTATAATAGGTGTAGGGTTTGTTGAAGCACTTTTCTATCCTCTTGTGTAATAGGCTTTTTTTGAGATGCGCTGGATATTACTCCGATAGATTTCAATAAAATACGCTCATTGAGTGACTTATTATTATTTCGCCATCTATATATAATAGATTCATAGAGCTTTATGACCTTTTCGGAGCCATTATGAATCGGCGAATGTAGCCATAAACCTAAGTCTTTCAACTCTTTTTTATCGAATTGACGGAGTAATTTCAGAACTTTTGAGTTGCTTAGCCTGCTATTTTTCATCTTATTTTAAGTTTTTAAAAAAAATAAAATATATTATAAGTATTTAATAATCAGTATTTTATACGATTTAAAATTAAAAAAATAATTTTTTTTTCGCTTTAAATTAAGATTTTCTTTACAAAATCTACGTTTTCTATGCTTTGTATTCCGTATATATTTGTGATGTAATCAGAGATAATTACCAAAAATTTTATGACACTTTATTAAATTATTAAATTATGAAAAGTTTATTTAAGCTTAGTTTTATTTGCCTATTGACATTTTTTGCTACAAATGCACTTCACGCCCAATGTAGTGTGACTATGAGTCAGCCTCAAGTGATGGACAATAACAGCACAGCCAAAGTTTACTATATGAGAGTAACGACCCCTTCCGTAGTAGATCGCATCGTATTGGAGGGTGTTACTACATGTTATGATACCAATATTTGTACTGGCTATGCAGTAATACAAAAAAGGTGCTATCAAAAAAACGCCACGTTGAGATGTCAGGTAATAGATGGTACCTGCAATAGAAGAGACGGTTGCGTAGTAGTTATTGAGCCATTATCTAATTGCGGTTACTAATTCTTCTCTATAAAATAAAGTAGTAGCCTCAAACTTCAGATGCCGCTTACTATCAAAAATCCATTAACGCCTAAAAGACAACATTAACGCTACAGAAACAAACAAGTAATTATCTCTTATCCAAAAGAAAACAATATCGGCGAGGCAAACCTCAGCCTCCCCGACCTTTATCCAAACATTAAAACGCCACAAAGACATAACCGCAAGGTTTTCCATTAAACAATTTTAAGGGCATTTTGAGTTTGTTTCGTAGATAGAAGCAGGTAGATTTTTTATGCCTATTTCTATTTTATTGAAACTATTTACTCATAAAAACTTTGAGAAGTACTTTTATTCAGCCTGTTGATTATGCTGTATCCACCGTTAATTTTTGTTAGATAACAAGGTTTAATTTCAAAAAAACAAAATCCAAAATATTGATAATCAACACTTTAAAAAAATTAATGTATTCTAACTACCTTATTTTTTGTTATTTTCTGTGGTTTTTAATATGATAAAAATCTTGCAAATTTGCATTATAATTATTCGGCAGTTGAAATCAACCGCCTAAAAAAAATGAAGTAACGTTGAGCCTCAAAACAACCGATTAACCCCATCATTGAACACCAAGCGTAGACAAAAGTGCCTCGCCACGGTTCCGAATAACACCAAAGAAATGAATTAACCCTTTTAAAATATGCAGTAACGTTAGCCTCAAAATAAACCTCTTAATTACTTAAAAACACATTTTTTAATTTATTATTTAACTATTTTAAAACAATTAACTTATGAAAACTTTAAAAGTAAAAAGTATTTTATTTAGCCTGTTCGCTATCATGGCAGTTGCTGTCTTCTTTACTTCTTGCGGTAAGGAACAAGTAATACTCAATCCAATGGAACAGGTCGTTGACGAAGCTGATAATCAAGTAGAAGAAAGAAGAAGACGCCCTTGCGGTGACACAGGTGGGATGATCATACCCGGTTCGGAGAATGACTGCTGTAATACATGGGGAGCTGTATGGGCAAATGGACACTGTTGGGCTTGCTATTAATTCTTATTAACCCCAAATCTACATTTAATTAGCCCTTCAAAAATATGCAGTAACGTTAGCTCCAAAACAAACTATTAGCTCCAAAACAAACCATTAGCTCCAAAACAAACCTATTAACCACTCAAAAATCATTAACCTCATCATTACACATTGAACGCGGACTGGAAGTGCCGCGCTACGATAAATTAGCCTCATTAAAACAGTCAGCCTGTTGCGACCAGTCCGTCATGTACATACATGCGGATTGGGAGCACCGCGCTTTGATAGCTACAATAATCACACTTTATTAATCATTTTAAAACATGTATCAATTATGAAAACTTTAAAAATCAGCTATTCCGGTATATTGACTTTGGTGGTATTTGCCATCTTAATGACTTCTTGTGAGCAAACAGCAGCTACACTTGAAGATGAAATTATTGAAATGAAGGTCCAAGACGATGAAATAGTAGTTTCAATTGAAGATTTGCCTGTGAGTCCGGAGGACGTTTGGGCAGCAGCCAATACCGACTCCAATAATTCAGATTTGAACAACACCGAAGAGGCACTTGACACAAGAAGTTGCCCTCTAAAAGTGCGTAAATTACGATTCACTGATGTTATATGGTATTCAACTCCGCAATATGCTCTATGGATATATCACTATGACTCCAATGGCAATTTCATCAGTCACGATAGAAAGGATGTAACCTACTGTCACAGAAGGTACGAAACCTACTCTCCACCTCCCGGTAGATGTAAGTCGGTGGCTTTTGTAGGTTATCAATCTTGGGGAACAGTGCCTGTCGGTCCTTGCCCATAAATATCAAAGAAATAGTTCTCACGAAGCAGCTCCGCAGCACTTCTCGCACACTAAAGTCGAATAAAGTGTCATTCACAAAAGCAGGGTACTTTCTCGGAAGTACCTTGCTTTATTTTATTTCAACGCCCTCAATCACATCCCCAATTTCCAAGCCATGCACCACATCCATCCCCTTGGTCACTTTCCCAAAAATCGTATACCGCCCATCCAGATGCGGCGTAGGTGAATGTGTGATAAACCACTGCGTACACTCCGTATCTTTTCCGGCAGACGCCATGCCGATATAGCCTTCATCATCATAATATTGCGGACCGATTTCCGAGCGAATCGAATAGGACATACTCCCCCACCCATCGCCGCGCGGACAACCGCCCTGCGCGACAAAATTGGGTACAATACGATGGAAATTTTTACCGTTAAAAAACGCACTATTAGCAAGTTGTGCAAAATTCGCTACCGAACCCGGCGCATCATTCACCAGTAAATCCAGCTCAATAGTACCACGTTTGGTTTTGATAAGTGCTGTGGGATTGTCGGAAAGTTCATTCACAATTTTCCAATCAATCGGATGATTAAATGCAAGGCTGGAAATACCGCGTTCTAGGTCTTCGCCCCTGAAATAATTGAGCGTACGGCGCAATTCATTATAGGCTTCCACATCTCGCGGAAGCTGCATTTTTTTCAGTGCATCCGTCATAAAAGCTGCGCCGGCGTACTCACGTCGCATATTCAGCTTCGGATTGCGAAGGACACCTGCTGTAGTTGCTATCATTGCTACGTCGCCGCTTTTGATCGCACGTTGGAAGGTAGCAGCGAGGGCTTTTTTTACCTCATCCGACTGCCATCCGGTGAGCTTGCCAAAGTCATCTCGACTGCGGAGATTTGCCAATGCCTGTATGCCATAACTCTTTATCACCGCCGTAGCCGCCGAGTCAAAAATTTCTTCCGTAATAAATATATGGTTGGGTGCGTGTTCGGCGAGAGCTTCCAGTAGTGCGCCTTTTTCGTAAGGGTTTTTCGAGGTTTCGTAAGCCATCTTTATGGTATCACTCAATCGCTTTCGAGTATTAATATAGCTTACATCTGTACGTCCGAGTGCTGCGGCGTGTAGCTCCGATTTTACTCGCCAATGCGAGGCAGCATTCGCCAAATCACTCAAAAATTTACTCTCATACGCAGGAGCTTTACTCCGCAAATATTGGGCGGCAGTATAAGCCACTTTTGGGTTGCTATCCTCGAGGGCTTGTAGCATCATCGGGCGTACTTTTACGTAATTTGCATCACGCAAAGCCCTGATTATGTTTATTTTAACACGATAATCACGCTCCCCTGAAAATGCACCAATAAGCGTATCGCGCGCAGCTATGCCACCTGTTTTTCCAAGTGCAGACGCAACGAACATACGTACATTCGGCGTTTTTTCCTTTTCAAAAATATCAATTAATTCGCTTTCGTATTTGTCCAATTTAATATCTTTTGCTCGTCTCAAATAATCGCCCGCTATCTGTCGTACCGATGTCGGCGTAGCTTGTTGGAGTAGCTCAATCATGCGCGTCGTACCGCCGGGCGCAGTGATGCCGCGATTCATAAACCGATAAATCGACCTCGCCTGACCTTCCAATAAAAACGTATCTCTTGACGTATAAGTCCGTACTCCGCTGATTTGTCGCAAAGTCTTTTCATCACCTGCTTTACCGATGGCTTCGAGTATTGCCGATTGCACACGTCGCGATTTTTCCTGCCCAAAAGCAATTACCAAACTATCCACTGATTTTTCGGAAGCTGTTTGTCCCAGTGCATATGCCGCCATGTAGCGTACCTGTATACTCGTATCGCGCAACATCTTTGAGAGTGTAGGCATAGCCAAAGTATCTTGCACCGATGCCAGTGCTTGTGCTACAGCGTAGCGATAGGTCGCGTCTACCTCATCGGCATAGGGCAACAGTTCTGCCGTTTTTCGCTCGTCTTGCAAGCGAAAAATTTCTTGTATCGTCTCATCATTCATCGAGAAATTGATGATATTGCCAGGGTCTTCGGGTAGACAAGCCGTGCAGCACAATACAAGTGTCATTAGAAGTACAACGTGGTATTTCATCTGTTTTTTTTATAAATAAAAAAGGAAAAGGAAATGCAAAATGTAAAATAATAAATGTAAAAGTATCAATAGGACGCAGGGTAGTATTCGTTTTTTTACTTCTTAAGAATTTGATAATCAAACAATTAACAATTAAAAAATTGCGTTGTACACTTTTACATTTTACAACTTGTCCCGACGAATGACGGGATTTATTATTTTACATTTCAAACTCCTCTCGCTTTACGCGCGTCGATGAAGCTTTTGATAAATACTGCTGTTGCAACTAAGCAACTGAATATCATGATACCTGTACGCATTTTGGGTAGTCCTTCTTGTTTCATAAACGGCATAAATAAGGCAAGAAAAAGCAGCAGTGTTAATAACACAACGATGTGAGCAACTGCTTTATTTTCTTTCTTTAATCCGCCGTTTAACAAGAGCAAAATAAGTCCCGTAACGGGCGCAATCAGGGCAGTTGAGAAGTATTTGCCTGCGCCAAAGGCACCAGTAAAATAGCCCCATAATCCCAATCCGATAAGTATGAGGGCATTGATAAAATTCGCCTGAGATGGCTTCATAGTATGTTATTTTTTGACGCCGATAGTCCATAATTGATAGTCCATAGTTGAAATATATTATCAATGGACTATCGACCACCGACTATGGACTTTTTTTGATGTGACAAAAGTAATTAAGCAAAGCCAGACTTCCAAACGAAAATGTTTGGCTTACATTATTTAAACTTAAACTTAAACTTCCGTACATTTGCAGCCGACAAATAACAATAATGACAATTATAACACTTACGACGGATTTGGGCGAGCGCGACTACTATGCAGGTGCCATCAAAGGCGCATTGCTGTGTGTAAATCCGGCGTTGAATATCGTCGATATTTCACATCAAATTCAACCCTACGATATTGTAGAGGCATCGTTTGTGTTGGGTAATGTGTATGAAAATTTCCCGAAGGGAACGATTCATATTGTGAATGTTGATAATTTTTATAATAATAAAAAACAATTTGTCACGTTCGAAAAAGATGGACATTATTTTATCGGAGCAGATAATGGTTTGTTTTCACTTATTTTCAATCAAATGCCTAACAATCAATATGCTATCGCCTGTAAAAGTGAAGGTACATTTCCATTGGGAGAAATTTTTGCGAAGGCTGTGGGGCATATTTTATCCGAAAAACCCTTTTCAGAAATTGGTGAAAAAATAGAAGAACCTACGCAGCGTATCACCCTCCAAGCGGTCACGAGTCAGTCGCAAATACGCGGCTCTGTCATTCATGTCGATAATTATGGCAATGTCATTTTAAATATCAAAAAAGACTTGTTTGAACACATACAAAAGGGGCGCGATTTTTCGTTATTCTTCAAAAGGCATGACCCGATTCAATCGATGAGTACGCAGTATAGCGATATGGCGATTGGCGATACTTTGTGCTTGTTTAATGCCGCAGAATATCTCGAAATTGCGATAAATATGGGGCGAGCAGCCGATATGTTGGGGCTGAATGTGGATGATACCGTGCAGATTGACTTCGTAACGCGAGCTTCTAGCTCGCAGTAATTTTATACGCCGAGCTGGAAGCTCGCGTTACGTCACGATTATGAAAAGAGTAGTTAAATTGACCTTAAAGCAGGAGCGAGTCGCTGAATTTGTCGAAAAATTTCCTGAAAGGAAACAGAATATTTTGACGATGCCGGGCTGTCATGGCGTTGATTTGTTTCAGGATAAAACAGACCCTCGCGTCTTTTTCACCATCAGCGAATGGGACGATGAAGCCGCCCTGAATAATTACCGATATTCGGATTATTTTAGAGCGACATGGGCATACATGAAAGAAGGTTTTGATGACAAACCGCAAGCGTGGAGTCTCACGGGTTTCGAGTTTCGGGTTACGGGTTAATTACTCCGTTTAAGGGAGGACGAAAAAAATAATCTACCCGTGTGAATCGTTCTTTTTCTCATATGTTTCACTAAATTTTCCTTACGTAGCTCGGCTATGTGCGTCAAATTTAGCCAAACATATGAAAAAAATAACTTCTTCATTTGGGGTAGATTGTTTTCTTCCTCTTCCCTAACTCGCAACTCGCAACTCGCAACTCGTAACTATGATATTAGAATTAAAAGATTACAGGATTTTTGTTGGGGCGGATATTTGGAAAGATTTTGCTTATTTATTGAAGCAAAGGAGTTATTCGTGTGTCTTGATTTTGGTGGATGAAAATACGGGGCGCGATTGTTTGCCGATTTTTCAAGTGTGGGTGGATGTACCGCTTCAGGTCATCGAAATTCCGGTAGGAGAACGACACAAAAACATCCAAACCTGTCAGGCGATTTGGAAAACGATGTTTGAATACGCGGCAGATAGGAATGCGCTCGTGGTCAATCTCGGTGGCGGTGTAATTGGTGATATGGGTGGCTTTTGTGCAGGTACGTACAAGCGAGGCGTTGATTTTATACAGTTTCCGACGACGCTACTTTCGCAGGTAGATGCTTCGGTAGGTGGCAAGTTGGGCATTGATTTTCAGGGGATTAAGAACTCGATTGGTTTGTTTTCCAATCCGCAGGCGGTGTTCGTTTATCCGCCGTTTTTGGAGACGCTATCTAAACGGGAGTTGCGAAGTGGTTTTGCGGAAATCGTGAAACATGCCTTGATTTTTGATAAAGAATATTGGTCGGATATTCAGGAATTAAACGAATTGACTGTTAGCAATTTATCGGAATTAATTCTGCCTTCTATTGAAATAAAAAAACAGGTCGTAGAGAGCGACCCTTATGAAAAAGGCTTGCGTAAAATACTGAATTTCGGGCATACGATTGGTCATGCGATAGAGAGTTTTTACCTCGAAACAGATACGCCACTACTACACGGTGAGGCGATTGCGATTGGGATGATTTGTGAGGCGTGGCTGTCGTTCAAGACCTTTACGTTGAAGTTGAGTGAGTTGCGATTGATTAATGAATTTATCTTAAAAATCTTCGGAAAAGTTGACCTCGACCTTAGCCAAATCGACACTTTTATCCAAGTGATGCGAAACGATAAGAAGAATGAAAACGCCCAAATCAATTTCACCCTCCTCAAACGAATCGGCGAAGCTGTCGTGAATCAAACTTGCGACGAGGTGAGTATTGCGGAGAGTCTGCGGTATTATGATGGGTTGGTGGGTTGACGAATTGACGGGTTTTAATTTGCTAATATTTCTAATAAAAACGCTCGCGTAGAAGGATTTTTTTCGACTTCAATTTCTTGTCTCAAAGCCGCTTTCGCAACTTTATCATGCGGATTTAATTGTATTATTTTTCGAGATAATTTAATGATATTCAAATAATTAGCGCGGTGCGGATTCGTGATTTTTTTTCTACGAATAAAAATTTCAAAACTATTCAAATGTGCGTCGAGGGCTTCGTACTCTTCGAGTTCGAGGTAAATTTTGAGTAAGAGATTTCTTGCATTCATATTGAGAAAGACATCGTCGAATTTCACTTGCTGCAATTGCGAAATGGCTTTATCGTACTGTTTTGTTGCGTGATACAAAAACGCCAAATTATAGGCAAGGCTATTCTTACGATACTTTCTTTCAAGTTTTGATTCATATTGATAAATAAAACCTTCCACCCATTCAAATTCTTTCAACATCAACACCGTCATCACAATATTTTTGTACGTCCAACGCGATAAAAAACCGTTTTCCAAGAAAGCTCCTTGTTCCAGTCCGACTTGATACAAATCAAATAATTCGCGCAGAAAAATGGTGTCTTTCTTCTTATTATTTTGACGAATGCAATGATTAATCGCATGGGTATAAATTTCCTTCAATTCTGCCTGTGGAAAACCTGCACCATAACGAATAATTCCGGCTTTGAGTTGGTGAAAATGCTCATTACTTTGCGTGCTGATTAGTATGTGATAGCTGTGATAATACAGGTGAATCGCAGGAATATCCAACAAGCCCTCCTCGGTTTCAATTGCCTTTAAAACATCTTTCAACAACAAAAAATCGTAGTCCTTTTCAGCTACATGCTCATGAGTGAGCAGGATGCAAACCTGCCGAAGTGTCTCCGCAATAAAAAAATGATTGAGCGTATCGTGCCATGCTTGCAAATCGCGTTCTGCCTGACGATTTTCCTGCAATGAAAACAGATATTCCTCCGCATGTAGTAGCGACTCCCGATATTTATTGTGGCTATCGTAGGAAGGTTTTTTTTGTTGGCGGGTACGCGCTCCTCTGAGTGTATGGTGAAATGACTTGACAAGTTTGCGCTCACGATAGGCTTGGGCGAGATAGATTTCGGCGGTGGCTTGGTCGCTGTGGTACTTTTCCATTGACAAAAAACGCTCGGCTTGTTTGAGCAACGCAGACATCAGCACTCGCATGCCGATGTCTTTGTAGGGTTGCCTGGGGAGGAGTTTTTCGTGTATATATTTTTTATCCAATGCTGCATCCAGTTTCTGCTGTAAAGCAAATGCAATATGCTTGTGCAGGCGCAGTAAATCGGCTTGTGTATTGTGATAAGGCGAAGCCAAATATTTGTCAAACTGCTGTCTTTCACGCTCCGAAAATGAACGAAGTACTTCTATTAAGCGACTTTTTTGCATGGTGTATTTTTATATGTTTTCTACAAAATTAATTTTAAATCATTATAAATCAAATTTTTAATAAAAAATTAGTCCTATATTATTTCACAAACTTGAAATAATGTTTTTGTATCTGTGAATGGAATGGCTGACTTTTGTAGCGTAAAGAATTTTCAACATTTAAAAACATCTTATTATGAAAACATACCTGACTATAATTGTTACACTTTTCGCATTGATGATAAATCGTGTATACGCACAGGACTGTCCACAAAATATTTCTTTCACTATACAGGAAGAAATTGATAATTTCCCCTCTAACTTTCCAAATTGCACAGAAATACCCGGAAATCTTTTTCTTGATGGAGGCGTTAGCGATAGTAACATCAACAACCTTGATAGTTTGCACCAAATCATTTCAGTAGAAGGAACATTAGGTTTTTTCGACACCGACTATTTAGTTAGCCTTTCAGGTTTAGAAAATCTTAATTCCATTGGGGGAGGGTTAATTGCTTGGGGCGTTGATAATTTAGTTAATTTTTCAGGCTTGGAGAATCTCAATTCTATCGGAGGGAATTTAGGAGTTTCTGATGCTTATAATTTAGTTGATTTTTCAGGTTTAGAGAATCTCAATTCTATCGGAGGGGAGGTATCTATTTGGAGTGCTAATAATTTGGTTGACTTTTCGGGTATAGACAACCTCACTTCTATCGGAGGCGATTTAAGAATTTCCAATACTTATCAGCTAGTTAGTTTTTCCGGTTTAGAGAATCTCAACTTTATCGGGGGAGGATTACATATTAATAATAACAATCTACTGACTGATATATCTGCTATAGAAAATATTGATTACTCTATAATTAATGACCTCACCATACGATGGAACGAGAATCTTTCCGTATGCAGTGCAGAAAGTATTTGTGCTTATCTTGTGGTAGGCGGCACAGCTTTAATAGAAAATAATGCCGAAGGTTGTAATGCCGTTGCAGAGGTGGTGCTGAGTTGTGTATCATTATTTGATTATTTGATTGAGGGTAATGTCTTTGCAGATATTAGTGTTGATTGTTCGCAAGATATGGACGAATCCGGTCTGGACAATTGGCTCATCAAAATAGAACAGGAAGGACAGCCCGTCCGCTACACCTACACCTTTAGCGACGGAAATTACGTTGCACTTGCTGATTCCGGCGCACAATATACCCTCACAGCTATTCCACCCAATATGCTATGGGACAATATCTGCCCTGTGAGTGATTCCATATTCATATCGACAGACACCCCATATAACGGCGTTGTATTTGGAGCAACCGGCAGCATATCTTGTCCTTTGCTTGAGGTCGATATTGCTTCCCCTATCGTCCGCCGTTGTTTCGATTCCAACTACTACGTTCGTTACTGCAATTCGGGTACGGCTATCGCCGAAAACGCTTATGTCGAAGTCCAACTCGACCCATTTTTCATTTATCAAAACTCCACTATCGCGGGTATTGATTTGGGCGAAAATTTGTATTCTTTTGACTTAGAAAATGTCGATATAGGCGCGTGTGGCAACTTCCGAATTGATGTTTATGTCGATTGTGATTCTACCCAAATCGGGCAAGCACATTGCGTGGAGGCGCACATTTATCCAGATTCGATTTGCACCTCTGCCCTGCCAATTTGGGACGGCGCAAGTATCAGAGTGGATGCACAATGTTTGGATGATTCCATCGAATTTAAAATTGAAAACATCGGTACGGGCGATATGTCCGACTCCTTAGAATACATGGTCATCGAAGAAGACTTGATTTATCAACGTGCTAATTTTCAACTCAATAGCGGCGAAAACAAGACGTTTTACAAGCAAGCCAACGGACTCTTTCACCGCCTCGAATCCGAGCAATCACCCGGACATCCTGGCAATAGCATGCCTTCCGTTTTCGTAGAAGGCTGCGGTGTGGATGGTAATGGAGAAATCAGCATAGGATTCATCAATTATTTCCTTTTAGATGAGGGCGATGCTTACGTTTCTATTGATTGTCAGGAAAATGTGGGTTCGTATGACCCGAATGATAAGCAAGCTTTCCCGGTCGGGTATGGTGCGCCGCATTACATCACCGACAGCACCGATTTGGAATATATGATTCGCTTTCAAAATACAGGAACGGACACCGCATTTACTGTCGTGATACGTGATACGATTAGCCCACATTTGAATATCGAAACTTTGCGTCCGGGCGTGGCAAGTCACGATTACCGATATGATATTGAGGAGTCAAATATCGCAGTTTTCCACTTTGAAAATATCATGTTACCCGATAGCAATGTCAACGAAGCCGCCTCACACGGTTTCATCAAATTCAACATCGAACAAAACCGCGACAACCCAATCGGTACACATATCATGAACGATGCAGCGATATATTTCGACTTCAATGAACCGATAATTACGAATACTGTCTTTCACACCGTTGGAGAGGATTTTATGGGGCTTGTAACGTCGATTATTACACCGCCGGAAGTATTGGAATCGGGTATTTCGGTCAATGTTTTCCCAAATCCATTTGATGAATATACCCGTTTTGAAGTAGAAGGCGAAACGGTGAAAGAATTACATTTGAGCCTCTACGACATGATGGGGCGTGAAGTCCTCCAACAACAATCTACCCATCAACAACACCTCACCATAAAACGAAACAACCTCACACCCGGCGTCTATGTATTCCGCTTAATGGATGAAAAACAACAATTAGCCACAGGGAAACTTGTCATCAAATAGCACAAAAAAACAGCAAGAAGATGGCAGGCATTCTTGAGGTGCCTGTCATCTCACCTCAAATTATTTTCCCGAAAAAGAAGATTGGATAGTTGGTTTTTTTAAAACTGATTTAATGGAGAAGCCTGTCGAAAGTATTCGACAGGTTTTTTTTATGAAAATTAAACACACACACAAACCACAAACATCTCATTTTATTTATTTTATAAAACAAGTAAATCCTAATTTGTAAAAAACGCCCCAACTGTTCCTGTGATGCTAATGCGAATGTCCGCACCTTGCAGTTGTTATTGATTTATTCACAAATAAAAAACGACACATTATGAAAAGGATTTACTTAGTTTTGATAACTATTTTTTGTTGGGGGGCTTTGTGGGGGCAGTGTCCATCGGGAGACTTTATTTTTACGACACAACAACAGGTGGATGATTTTGCCTTGAACTATCCGGGATGTACGGAAATATTGGGGGATATGATGATAGGTATAAACTCCTCTTCAAGCACAACGGACATCGCCAATTTGAACGGTCTATCTCAAATTGAAGCCATTCAAGGGAGATTGATTATCAGAAGCAATAATCTCTTGGTAAATCTGGTGGGATTCAGCAATCTTAATTTTGTCGGAGATGATTTAGAAATTACACAGAATGCCTCTTTATCCAATTTCCAAGGTCTTGAAACACTTAATGTTATAGGTGAGAACTTAACGATTCGAGGCAATCATGCACTGATTAATATGGAGGGACTAAACAATCTTGATACTATCGGTCATAATTTTATAGTAGGTAATTACGACTACGGAGGAAATGCAATAGAAGATTTCTCAGGTTTAGAAAACCTTAAGTTTATCGGCTATCATTTTTGTGTTCGACACAGTTATAATTTAGTCAATTTCAACGGCTTGAGTAGTCTTCATACTATCGGGAGTGATTTTGTAGTTGGTTATCAGTATTTTAGTAATTACCCGGACAATGGAATAGTGGATTTTACGGGTTTGGAAGGGCTTACTGTTATTGGGCGAGACTTCCACATGTATGAAAACCCCATGTTAGAGGATTTCTCAGGTTTGGAAAATCTCACTACTGTAAACCGATATTTAAAAATAATAGATAATGAGAGTTTAACTACCCTCGAACAATTGAACGGCTTATCATATCAAACAATCCTTCACCTCACAATAGGCGGAAATATCAATTTATCACACTGTTCCACATCCTTTATCTGTAATTACATAGAAAATGATGCTAGTTATAGTATAGGTAACAATAATACAGGATGTAATAGTGATTTGGAAGTCGCCATTGACTGTTCTACATCTTCTTGTCCGCCTGTCGGAATTTTCTTTGACACTCAAGCAAAAATAGACAGTTTTAGTATAAACTACCCAAACTGTACGGCAATTGGTGAAGTGTATATTAATGGTGTTGATAGAACTGAGATTACCAATTTGAATGGACTGAGTCAACTTACATCTGCCGGAAATATTGAAATCATCAGCAACGATGCTATGGAAAACCTTACAGGTTTACACAACCTAAATACTGTCGAAGGCAATCTAATAGTTGCAGATAATGACGGTTTAACAAACCTCTCAGGTTTTGCCAATCTAAACAATATAGGAGGCATGTTAAGGATAATAAACAACAATTATTTGACAGACCTTACAGGTTTCGATAATCTACAAAATATTGGACTTGATTTGTCTATCATTAATAATGACGCTTTAACAAATCTCGCAGGTTTGGAAAGTCTGAACACTATTGAAAGGCAATTAATCATTTCAAATAACTATGGTATAATCAATCTATCGGGCATAGACAATATAGATTACTCCTCAATAAATGATTTGCAAATAACCAACAATTCAAACTTGTCCGTTTGCAGTTCATCAGGTATATGTGGGCATCTCGAAAATGGTAGTACAAGCACAATATCCAACAATGCTCCTGACTGCAATAGCACATTTGAGGTATTATTAATGTGTACCAATAACGGAGGATTTATTTTTACAACTCAGGCAGAAATAGACAGCTTTCCTATTCTCTATCCCGACCATGATTCTATCATTGGTAATGTCATCATTCAAGGCGAAAACCTCACATCTATTACAGATTTAAGTGGGCTTAGTCAAATTTCATCTATTGGCGGAATACTTATCATTAAAGATAATGAAGCACTGTCCAATTTAAGCGGCTTACAATTACTCACGGCTGCCGAAGGAGGAATACATATTGATAATAACGATGCACTACAAAATCTCCATGCACTAGCCAACGTCACAAATATGCAGGGCGAACTCACCATAAGAAACAACGCAATTCTAACTGGATTAGGTGGATTACATAATATAGTCGGACCGATTAGTTTTCTAACGATTACCGATAATCCACAACTCCGTTGGTGTAATAATGCGAGTATTTGCGCGCATCTGTGGAATGCGTGGTATATTAGTCGTTCGTTTACTTCTTTAGCTGATATTTCCGGTAATATTGCGGGGACTTGGGGAAATCCTGCGTGTAGTACTGAGGTAGAGGTAGCTGCTGGGTGTCCCCAATACCTCCCCATAGAACTCACCCACTTCCAAGCCCAAATCCAACAAAAAACCACCCTACTCACTTGGCAGACTGCCACCGAAACCCACAACGAAGGCTTCGAAATACAACGCAGCAAAGACGGCACAACATGGGAAAAAATCGGCTGGCAAGACGGACAAGGCGACACCCAAACACCGCACGACTACACGCACACAGACGAAAGCCCACGCTCCGGCACCTCCTACTATCGCCTCAAACAAATTGACTTTGACGGTGCGTTCAGCTACTCCGATATTGTCGAGGTCGATTATGCGAGTACTGACATCAGCATCTACCCCAATCCCGTCAAAAACACTCTACATATCGCCGACCTCAACGACAATACCATCCAAAACATCACCATTTTCGACCAAATGGGCAGGCAAATCCTCCTGCAAAACACCAGCGTCAACACCCTTGATGTCTCTGCGCTCTCATCCGGCGTGTATATCATTCAAGTGGTGCTTGATAGCGGTGTTTTTTCAGATAGATTTATTGTGAAATAATTTTATTTTTTATACGGAAAACACCTACTTAATTCAAAATTATAAAAGGCTATAAGTAGATGGTTTTTCATTTAGTGTGAAACCTGCCGATAAAGTTCGGCAGGTTTTTTTATCTGGTTCTTTGACAATTTTTGTATTGCTCTCCAATGTGGTTTTAACCCATTGGAATAAGCAACTGAACAACAATGGGTTAAAACCACATTGGAGAAAAGAAAAATCTTCTTTGCAAAAATAGTCAAAGAACTTTTTATCTTTAGGTGTGGATTTTCAATTACTATATCCTGCCATGTTGGTCGCGCTTGCGGGCTTGCTCGTTCCACTGCTCATTCACCTGTGGAATCGGCGGCGTGGGCGCGTCGTGCTATTTGGTAGTACGCAATTTTTGGAAGCTACGCAGCGCAAAAAAGTCAGTCGCCTCAGCTTTTCGCAGCCGCTGCTTTTCCTGCTTCGCGCCCTCATGATTGTCGCTTGCGTATTGCTGCTCACCGAGCCTGTACGGGTCAGTATCGCACAGATTTTACCACAAAAAAATCTCAATTGGCTGCTCATACATCCCTCACTATTAGAACGAAATGATTGGCAAAATGCAATCGACACCACACGCTATCGCGGCTACGAACAGCGTGTATTGGCGCGAGGTTTTTCTTTAGTAAATGAAAATAATGATAATACGGCTATCGCCGAAAATCGTTCTCAAAACATCTGGTCGCTACTCGCCGATGCTGCCGCACACGCCCAAACTCCCGACAGTATCGCGCTCTATTTTACGCCCCAATTAAATGATTTTCAGGGCATCGCCCCTACCCTACCGACGCACATCACATGGCACGAAATACCAGCAAAAGATGACACCCACCACATCCTCCGTGCATGGCAAACATCCGACGATAAATTAGCATTGATTATTGGGAAAAGTAATGAAGAACAAAGCGTTTTTGAAAGATTTATTTTCGGAGAAAAAGAGGTCATTCAAATAGATAATTTACCGGATATTATTATAGAAAAAAATGAGCGATTGGTTTATTTTAAAAATAAAAAAAATACGGCTGTTTCGATAGAAAATACGCCCAAATTAAATGCCATTATTTTTTATGACAATTCATTCCGAAAAGATAGAAATTACCTTGTCGCTGCACTTAAATCTATTTCAGAATATACTGATATTCAGATTAATATAAAAAAGGAAAGGAAAGAAAGTGATGGTTTGAATTTCAATTTAAATGAAGCCGCAGACGCCGTTTTTTGCTTGTCTGAAAAACCACTAAATGACAGTATCATTCGCCAAGCCAACTTTAAATTATTTACCTATAAAAAAAATCAACTATTTCGTGAAGGTATTATAGCAGAAACATTCGCCGAAGGCAAAAAAACATACACACTCACCCGCCGCCTCACCGATGCCGAAACCACCACCAAACTCCCCCAAAAACTCCTCGAAACACTCCTCACACCCGATGATTTCGACCAACAAGTCACCCAATTTGACCAAAGAAAAATCGCCGCATCACAGTACAAAGTAAACGTAACGCGAGCTTCTAGCTCGCAGAATAAAGGGAATGAAGAAAAATTGGTAAAAGAAAAACGCATCGCCGGATTTCACGCTGCTTTATGGTGGATATTATTGGGCTTATTTTTGGTCGAAAGAACAGTGGCAAATTCAACTTCAACTTCAACTTCAACTTCAACTTCAACCTCAAATAAGAATTTGCCAAAGGCAAATTAAAAATTGAAATTGGTTTTGAGGTTGAGGTTGAAGTTGAAGTTGAAATTGAAATTCTCTCTATTTTTTAAAATAAAAATTTCCTTCAATCGAAGAATTTTCCCACGGCACTTGCATGCCTGATGAGAGTCGGCGCACATTTGAGCGTACTACTTTGAATACATCTTCAATTTTGAGACCGGGGTAGCGCAAGGCTTTTATCAGTTCTTGGGTGTACAAACCATTCATACCTTCGCCATCGGAAGCGACCGAGCCGGGCGAGGTCGCATAGGCGATAAATGTCCCGACTGGCGGTACCGCAATCCCTGCAAGTCCGTTTCTCGCCGAGCGATATTTAGCCGCAAAAGGATTGTCACGACAGGCATCTAATACGATGATATTCATATCATTACCTGCGCCATCAAACTCATCGAGCAAGTAACCCAAATGTACAGATTTGTACTTAATGTCTTTCTCTTTTTTAATGCTTGCACTGACAGGTACGAGGTAGTTTTCGCCATCGACCTGTACGCCGTGTCCGGCAAAATAGAACATACCCACACCGCCTATTGAACGGAGTTTCTCGCCATATTCGTCGATGGCAGCTTCCATTTGTTGGTAGTTGAGGTCTTTGTGGTGTAGGACTTCAAAGCCAGTTTCTTTGAGCACTTGCGCGACCGAGTCGGCATCATTTCGAGCATTGGGTAGCGGCGAAATATTGTAACTGCTATTGCCGATGACGAGGGCGATACGGTTGGTATTGACCGTGCCTTTGTCGGTCGCTGCGAGTGGGTCTTGAACTTTTAGGGTGTAGCTATTCGTGTATTCGTTGCCACGCAAATCGGTGGCTTCGACCCACAAATCGCGTTGTCCGACCGTCAGTGTAACTGTTGCGTCAAAATCAGTCCGTATCGCACCCGGACGACTCAAAGCCGCCTGTACTCCGCCAACCCATACGCTACTGACGCCACTTTCGTCTATCGCATAGCCGCGTACACGCAGCGTATTGCCTTTGGCGACTACGCTGAAACCGCGTGTTACAGTGGGTTCGGTAATCGTGACTTGGGGCGCGACTCGGTCTGCACCACCTGTGGTAGGCGTAGTAGTGGTCGGTGACGTGGTAGTAGGCGTGGTTGCTACGGTCGTAGTTGGCGTACTGCTTCCTCCAACAGTAGGTACGGAAGGGGTTGTCATACCCGCAATTTCTTGTGAGATGACTCCATTGCTCCAGACGCCTGACCTGCGTTTCATATCGGGAAAAAAGTAGATGCCTCTGCCGTGTCTTTGGGCATTTTTCCATTCGCCTACATACTTGCTGCCATCGGGCCAATAGTATGTGCCAGCGCCGTTTTGTTTGCTGCCTTTAAAGTCGCCTTCGTAGCGTTGTCCGCTATTCCAGACGTATATACCGACACCGTTGCGACAGTCTCCTTTGACACAACCCTTTTTGTTTGAGGTCGTTGTGGCGGTGGTTGTTGTACTTGTATTTATTGTTGTGGGTGGTTTCGTTGTTGTGGTTGGTGATTTTGTAGCAACTGTCGTTGTGGTCGGACTTGCTATTGGTCCGAGTTCGTTATTTTGCCAAGTACCTGTTTTAGATGTACCATTTGGTGCGTAGAACGTCCCCTGTCCATTGCGCTGTCCAAGCTGCCAATTGCCGGAATATTTGCTGCCGTCCGACCACGTATATGAGCCGCGACCTTCAAATTTACCGTTTTGCCAACTGCCTTCGTAGCGTTCTCCTGTCGCCCAAATATATAAACCTTGCCCGTTGTCACAGTTACCACTCATACAGCCTGATGTTTTGGCTTCCGTTGTGGTCATTGTCGTGGTGGTGGTAGCAGGTGCGGTGAGTTCTTTGATGACTCTTCCGTGTTGCCATTCAGCGTGTTGTGATCTACCGCTTGCCCAGTAATATGTGCCAGTCCCGTGTTGCCTCCCGCTCTGCCAATTGCCTGTATAGCTGTGTCCATTGGGCCAATTGTAGGTACCTGAGCCGTGCATCAGTGAATTGCGAAAACTACCTTCGTATTTTTCGCCATTTTGCCAATGATATGTACCTACACCATTGTAGCAGTCGCCACTGATACATGAGCCGCTTTGTTGGGCATACGTAGTGGCACTTATCATTAGAAAGCCCAAGAGTGCGATGAGGTTTGCGATGCTTTTTGTGATATGTTTCATACTTAATTAAGTTTAAGTTGAAGATTAAGTTTAAGTTGAAATGGGTTTTGCCTGCGGCAAAATTTAAGTTGAAGTTCAAGTTAAAATAAGATATTTGGCGAAGCCAAATTAAATTAAATTTAGACTTGAACTCAAACTTAAACCTAAACTTATTCTTATTCGTGTTCAAGTTCGATAACAACAGGTACGATACTATGCTCTCCGGCGTTGGCAGAAAAGACCAATCGATCGTTGATATTTTTATATTGAATGTTGTTTTGAGGGACGAGTTGATGCCAAAGGGCTTTGTAGAGGCGTTGCATGAAATTACCACTGTTGCGCTCCATTTGGCTCATTACGAGTTCCATACGGATGGGGCGTTTGGAGTATAAAACACAAATATAATCTTTTCCTTTGGTCTTATCCATCTGAAACATACTATTCGTACTTGGTAACATCATACGCTTGTTTTCAACGGAAATGTAGGCACTTTGATTCGTTCGGGGAAATATTTGCGTATTTTTTTTCGTCAAATCCGAACCGATAACATAGACAAATCCTTGGTTATTATTTGTCATTGACATTTGATAGTTCGTGCCAGAGTAAAAGGCGCGAGCGGGTCGGTAGAGGTTTCCGTCTAAGGTCATATCTACAGGGCGTCCGCTGATTTGCAGCATGATTTCTCCCGAAAGAATATTATCATTTGAAGGTCTTGTATTGACACTTGTGTTTGGTTTTTTGGTGGTCGTTGGTCTTGGTCTTGTGGTCGTTGTGGGCTTGGTTGGTGGTAGTTTTTTGGTGGTGACGGTTGGTTTTTTGATGCCGTTGGCAATATTGTGTACTGCCTCACCTTTCGGCATGACGATGTAGCTCCGCATGTTGAGTGCGGCGTAGTTCATGCGTGCAAATTGTCCTTTGGAAAATTGTTGACGACAACCATCGGCAGAGTATGCCATCATGTTTTTTGGGTCAGGTTTGTATTTTTCGCCGCGTGCATCGGAGCGTGTGCCTGTGTAGCGACAGGTGTTGTCTACTTCGTTGATTATCATGGGGTCGGCGGCGGTATCACAGAGGGCGTCGCCTGCTTTTTCACAGTTGCGGACGCCAAGGGTGCGTGTGACGAGTTCTTTTTCTTTGCCGCGCCCGTGAGTGTGGTAGAGGGAGAAAAAATGTCCCAATTCGTGTATGAGGGTGGTGCCGCCGTCTACGCAGGCATTGTCGAGAATGATGCGGTCTCTGTCGGAAATGGCAGAGCTTTTATTGGGGTAGTAAGAGTAGCCGCAAACCTGCACATTGCCTTTGTATACGGAGCCAAAGAAGTAGAGGTTGATGACACTATCCATGTCGTGTTGATTGCAAAGTTCTTGTTCGAGCGAGTTTTTGAAATTATAGTATTTGTCAGAATTTATGTAGTTGATACCTTTGAGCATGACGAAGCGGAGGTTGGCATTGATGTACTGTTCGTTGATTTGCTGAATGGCTGCCATGAGGGAGGTTTCGTTCATACCGCCTGTGCCGTTTTGCTTGCGAATGATGTGTACTTTGACTGGAAAATCGCGCACTCCTCGCGTGATATTGGCATTGAAACTTCGCATGGGTGTTTGTGCTTTTTGGATGTAGGCGTGGTCTTCTTCCGTGAGTTCGGCACCGCATTGGGCGTGAAGATTGGCGTGCATGAAGGTTAGTAAAAAGCTAATTGTTATTCCAATATATTTCATTCGCAAGTATTATTATTTTTATAAAAAAATAGTCGGCGGTTTGTCTGTCTGCTGTCCGGTGTTATTCCGCGAGATAGTTTTATTGTTCAGACTATGGACTATTTGACTATCAACGTTTTCCGTACTTATCGACACTGCTGTTTTGGCTGTACACGTATCAATTTGCCAATTTTATGCCATAAATAACATTTCGATAGGTTCTGAAGCGGAATTTTAACATAGATGGGGTGTATTTTTTGGGTTTTTTAGTGTTTTGTTGACTTGATTTGTTGTGAGATGTGGGGTTTGAGGTGTTTGCGGTTGGTTGGTTCGCCGACCGCTGCGCACTCGCGCGATTGCTCGTCTCCTGCGTGAGGGATAGGAGGTGTTGTTTGAACGTAACGTAGCGATAGCGGAGTGGAGAGAGTGCCGGATAGCCCGACCCCCGACTGATAAGGAGGGGGGCACGCCCAAATTCAAATTTAAATTTAACTGTAATCCCAGCTAATCCTACATTGAGACTCTTAAGAACAAAATAAATTCAGATTTTGACTTGTTCTTTTTCCTTTTTTCTGCGTTGTAAAAATCCTTATATAAGAGAAGAGGAAGAAAATAATCTACCCCAAATGAAGAAGTTATTTTTTTTTTATGTTGGCTAAATTTGACGCACATAGCCGAGCTACGTAAGGAAGATTTAGTGAAACATATAAGAAAAAGAGCAATTCAAACGGGTAGATTATTTTTTTCGTGTTCCCTTAGCATCAATAAAAAAGTGGAATGTTCGTTATAAACACTCCACTTTGTTCCTGATATTTAGTAGTTTTGGGAATTTGGAATTTCTCAGTTTATTTTACAAATTGTGTTGTCAATACCTGATTGTCTTGGCTCAATCTGACCATATACGTGCCTGTATTGAGTTGACTGACGTTGAATTGCGTTTCGTTTGCGCCTAGATTGACGTCCAACTGACGGGTATCGACTATGCGTCCTTGCATGTCTAAAATTTCGGCGAATACTTCGCCCGAAAAATCAGCTGTTATACTGACGTTTAGGAAGTTCACCGCCGGATTAGGAAATACATTGAGCGTGGCTGCTAATGTGGTCGGATTAAAAACACTCACGGTGTTTTCCGTCAAGCTCAATGTGCCTTCTGCTCCGCCGTCGCCACCACTTCCATCTGCACGGTTGACTGCCGCACCTGCGGCGTAGAACGTCACGTTGCCTGCTCCTTCTGTTGGCGCTGTCCATTGTACTGTAAATTCATTGTCGTCTTGCGCGCCCTGATGTTCAGCGTAGCTTCTGCCTGTCGCGCTTGCAGTGGCTATTTGTACGCCCGTACCCGGATTTGACCAGCCGTTGATATCGCTATTATCGGTATCTACAAGGCTCACAACCTGGAAACCGTAACCTTCTGCATCATCATTAATGTCTGTAATCGTGACTTTGACATCGTATATGACATTGGGTAGATAACTGGTTACTGCCATTTCAGTTCCGGCTTCAAATACTTCGATATCTATCGTTGTCTGAATCGGTCCGTTGTGACAGGTTTGGCAGGTCCATGATACACCGGGCGATTGTTGTTGGTCGCCGGGTGCGCCTGTGCTGCCTTGATTGTCAATGGTTGCGCGTCCGCCAGAACTGCTCATTAGTAATAAGCCGAGTGCCAAAGCACTCATTAGCGTGTAAATAATTCTAAATTTCATGTGTTGCGTGTTGCGAGTTGCGAATTACGAGTGGCGAGTTGAGTGTCTGGCTCAAATCGCGTTCCGAAATCTGCTCCCTAATTAGTTAATATTTTTTTTACGAAAAATAAATCTTAGCAAAAACCCGTAATTTACACTAAGTTTTTTTAATTTCGGCTATAAATAGTGAGACAAAATATCTTTAGTGAAAGAAAATAAATAACTTGCCCATTATGCTTGTTCTTTTCCCTTCTAAAAAACACAAAAAATAGTTCCGTAGCTATGGCTATGCAACGATTTTTTGAATTCTTTAGAAGGTTCTGCTGAAATAAGGATATTTTTAAATAATTTTATAATAAAAAATATTTATAAATAATTCATTTTTAATAATAAATAAAATACAAAATTATTTTAATTAATTAAAAAATGGCTATATTTCAGTGCGACCTTAGAAGAAAAAATTACGGCGCATTATGGAACAATTTATTTAATTTCTTTCACTTAGTGAAAGATAAGATAATACTGTCGGGTAATTTGGCGAAGAATAACCTTCGCCTCGTACTCAAATAAATTTTACTCAAATTCATCCGACACTATTAACTTGATAAGCTTATTTTTGTTTCACTACTTAGTACACTGTTTCACAAATTTATTTACTTTTTTGAGTATTTCTTTTAAAACGACTCTTCCCCAAAAAACTCCTTAAATACAGTAAGTATTCGCGTCATTTTTGGGTCGATTCATTTCAAAATAAATGTCAAAAACGATAAGAAATTTAATAAACAATGTATTAGGGAAGACGAAAAAAATAAATGTACATTCTTCGCGTCGTTATTTAATTCCTGATACTTACGTAATAATCTTAGTTATCAGATGCCAATATCTACACCTTATGGTGGTCAAAATCGTGTAAAACTTTCTCGAAAGGAATACTTTGTCTGGGGAGGTATTACTTTGGGTATTGTATTGACTATGTTTCTATTGGTTTTTGAGCTGCCTCATTTTAATAATACGTTTGAATTGGCTAAAATGTTTTTGCTAACGACCATTTTAGCAACCGGAACGAGTGTATTTATTATTTTTAGAATAAAACATACTTTTAAAGATGCCGTGGACGGTATTCGTGTGTCATTGATAACTTATATTGGCTTGATTGGTTTGTTTTTTTTATTCGCCCACTTTATTAATAGAAACATTACACCAGGGCAGACCCGTACTGAAACCTATCCTTTTTTACAACATCAGTTGTACAGAGCAAGCGATTCGGAGCTTGTCAGCGAACATACTTTTATCACTCACATTCAAGTCGAAAATGATATGAAGCGACTCGTTAGTCGCGGTCCGCTCTACAATGAAATTTCTGAAAATCAAACAGTTACAATTCCTGTAAAAACAGGTTTATTGGGTTTTAAAGTTGCAAAGGTATATTGACATTTTTTATGGGATAATGTTGAATGTTAAGCTAAAAGGGTTCGAAATTGGTCATTTTGGGCTACCCGCCTAACATTGGATACTTTGACAATCAACGAGTTGTGAAGGTATTGAAATTCAAGCGATTGTAAGAACTGCGGACTGATAGCCCCATTTTGTCTATGTGGAAAGGAAGGGAAAAGACGAGTTGTTTTGGGTTTTAATGCCCTTCATCATGCACATCATCGCAGTGATAGTGCTTTTCCTCTTTCTTCTTTGGTTTTTGGGTGTCTGCGCCGCCGTGTTTGGCGGCGAGTAGCTTCTGAATTAGTCGTGCGCGTTCTGTGCGGATGGCTTTGCGTTTTTCGAGGTCGTCGTTTTTATCGTAAAACTTGATGCCGTCTACAAAGGTCATTTCCGCTTGTGCGTATACAGAAAGTGGATTGTTTGACCACAGCACAACATCGGCATCTTTTCCGGTTTTGATGCTGCCTACGCGGTCATCTATACGGAGCAATTTTGCCGGATTTAGTGTCACAAATTTCCAGGCTTCTTCTTCGCTCATATCGCCGTACATGACTGCTTTTGCTGCTTCTTGATTGAGGCGTCTGCCCATCTCTGCATCGTCCGAATTATAGGCTACCGTAATGCCTTGCTCGTGCATAATCGTACCATTGAAAGGTATCGCGTCAATCACCTCGTATTTATACGCCCACCAATCGGAAAAGGTGGAACCGCCCGCGCCATGCGCTTTCATCTTATCAGCTATTTTATAACCTTCCAAAATGTGCGTAAATGTATTGATATTAAACCCAAATGCTTCGGCGGTTTTCATCAACATATTTATCTCACTTTGTACGTAGGAGTGACAAGTGATAAAACGTTGACTATTAATAATTTCTAATAAAGCCTCCGAATCTAAATCACGTCTGACGGGCTTGCCCGATTTTCGTGCTTGTTCGTACTCTTGGGCGCGTGTGAAATTATCGAAAAACACTTGTTCTACACCCATTCTCGTTTGTGGAAAACGGACGCTGTTATCATCGCCCCAATTGGATTGTTTGACGTTTTCGCCGAGTGCAAATTTGATGAAATTTGGAGCGTTTTTAAACTTCATTTCTTCGGGTGCATAGCCAAATTTCATCTTGATAATCGCCGACTGACCACCGATGGGATTTGCCGAACCGTGTAGCAATTGTGCCGTGGTCACACCGCCTGCGAGTTGGCGATAAATATTGACATCTTCCGAATTTACGACGTCACCGATTCGCACCTCTGCGCTGCTGTTTTGTGTGCCTTCATTTACACCACGACTGATGGCGATATGCGAGTGTTCGTCTATCACTCCGCAAGTCAAATGCTTGCCTTTTCCGTCAATGACCGTTGCAGATACTGCGGATAAACCTTCGCCGATACGAGAGATTTTTCCATCGCGTATTAATACGTCTGTATTTTCCAAAATACCGTCTTCTTCATTCGTCCAAACGGTCGCATTTTGTATCAAGTATGTACCTTTTTTTGGTAATTCGACATTGCCGTAGGCATTAAAAGGATAAACGACTTCGCCTTTTTCGTCTTCTTTCTTGTCATCGTCTTTCTTTCCTTTTTTATCGTCTTTTTCTTCTTTTTTAAATTCCGAAATACGCTCTGCAGACCAACTTAGCCATTTTCCATTTTCGTCCGTGCCGCTTCCTTGCCAGTTTTCGTCATTTGCTATGCCTGTTAAGGTGTAAAATCCACCTTCTTTATTTGGCTTCAGAACGATATTGATGGTACTTCCTTTAATCGAATGTGTGACATCAATTTTGTTGGAATCCGATTCTTCATAAATCATTTTGGCTTTTTCTTTTGAGCCTTTTGATTTGATGAGATAAGTTTTTCCTGCTAATTTCAATTCATAATCACCGCGAATATCTACGGTAGCTGGTTCCTTTAAAATGAAGGGTTCGCCTTGAATCCAATTATGATAAATCGTTGCTTTTTCGTCAAAAACATTATCGGATGTAATTATAAAATTCGCCCATTTGCCAGTCGATAAACTTCCAATTTCGCTGCTCATTCCGAGCAATTTTGCGGGTGTATACGTGAGGGATTTCAGCGCATCTGCTTCCGACAAACCGTTTTTAATTGCCTTTTTCAGATTGCCTAAAAATTTACTTTTATCTTTTAAGCCATGTGTAGTTAGTGAAAACTCAATACCTGCGTCCGAAATTTGGGCAAGGTTTGTAGGGGCGAGTTCCCAATGTTTCATATCTGCGAGACTGACGATACGTGCATCGTAAGGGTCTTCGACATCATAGGCTTTCGGAAGATTCAAAGAGAGAATCAAAGGTGAACCCGTTGCTTTGATTTCATTGATGCGTTGGTACTCATCTCCTGCGTTGCTGCTTATGATATAGGTCTTACCAAATTCTTTTCCCAATTTCGCCATGCGGAGTATTTCCAACCTATCGCGTACAGACATAATCTGCGGAACAGTCGCAAGTTCGTTCCATCTTTCGAGTTGGATGTTCTTCTCTGTTTTGTGACCATTATTTTTATACCAATCGGCATCCAAATAAGTTTGGCGTAAGAGTGCCATCACGCCCATCAAGGAACTTGGATAACCCTGTGTAGATGAGCCTTTACTTACGGATAATTGGTGTGCAGAAACATCTTTCAACAAGGTCAAATGTTCTCGTTTTTCACCTAAAGAAACGACCGTAGCACTACCGCGCGAAATACCATCCGCCACGAAACTTTGCACTACGCCAAAGCCTAATTTTCGGTATTCTGCCGCCCCTTTTTTATCGTGCGTGAATGCTTCGTGTGCGCGAAATTCGGTTTTCAAGGCTTGATTCCAACTGTAGGCACCTTCTTTTTTGGAATGTTCCTGCGGTTTGCGACCACGTTCGGATTTCGGGACTTCGGGCATACCGTAGTTGGTGTGCATATCAATGAAGGATGGGTAAATAAATTTGCCCGTCATATCTATCTCCGTTGCGCCCCGGGGTACGCTTGCGCTTGTACTTACGCTGACGACTTTACCTTTTTTAATAATTAAAGTTCCTTTATCTATTTTTGTCTGATAATCAGTATAAATGGTCGCATTGGTGAAGGCATAATGTCCGTCGCGCTCGTCGTACACTGCATCTTGCGGGAAGGTTTTTTGGGCGAATATTGCCGTAGAAATCAAGCAAAAAATAAATAGACTGGATAGGTTTTTCATATTGTGAATTTGTAGAAAGTATTTACCTTGTGAACTTCACCATAGTAGTGGTAATTATCCGCCGATTCCTGTCCCCTGTGAACTATCGACTACCAACTATAAACTATGGACTAAGAACAGCAAATATAATGAATTTATAAAAGAAAAAGCATATTTAGCCGTACTAACGGGCGCGATGATTGGCGGAGTTGGCGGTCTATTCATCAAGACGATGAGTATTCCGGCGACTTCGACTGCGTGTATTCGGATGATGGTTCCTTGTGTGCTCTTGGGTGCGTGGATGTTGTATGAAGGTGTGCGGTTTTTTCGTGGTAATTATAAGGTGATGCTCGGTGGTTCGATGATTAATGCGGTGCGGATGTATTTGTTTTTGGTGGCGTTTATTTGTACGTCGATTGGCAATGCGATTATTGTGTTTTATGCTTGGCCTATTTTCGAAATTTTGCTGGGTGCTACGCTGCTGAAAGAACACATTACACGACGGCAAATCGCACTGCTCGGATTGGCATTTGTCGGAATTATTATTGCTTACTCAAATCAGGATTTTTCGTTTGGTAATCAGGACTTTATCGGCATGAGCGCAGCCTTGGGGTTGGTGTTTTTGTATGCTTTATCGGTTATTATTTTCAAAACAGAAACTCAAAATTACACCCGAAACGAAATTGTTTTTTACTAAAATATCGTTGGTGCATTGGTGTTCATTCCTTTCTTTATTTTCAATGAACCGATACCCACGGCATTGGACATGACTTTGGGTGTTTCTTATGGTATTAGCTGGAGCTATGGAACTTTTCGCCCGATGCAGGTGAATTGGAAGACCTTTTTACGGGAGATTACGATTTTATAGACACCAATAAACTCCCTGTAAAGCCTCAAAGATTGGCTTCAAGAACAGGAGAACTAATACTTTTTCGCTCCAATTGCGTGCATTCAGTAAAAGCCGGAGAAGGTGGCAATCGCTCTGCCGCATCTTGTTTTATAGGATATTATGGTACAGACAAACCACTTACAGTTTGGGCTTAAAAGATTTGAGAGGTGAGATAAGGGGCAGAGACTGGAGTGTTCAATATTCTGTGTCACGCAGAGGGCGCAAAGCTCGCAGAGGTCTGATAATCAATTCTCTGCGAACTCCGCGTTCTCTGCGTGACACAGAATATTGAATACTCCCTTGAGATACGTTTTCTCTCGTCTCATTTCTCACGTCTCTCCTCTCAATTCCTGTATCTTTTCCAATAACCACCGTTTATCCCTGTTCACTTTTTGCTCGTCCAATTTACTTTTGATGCGGTCAATATCCGCTGTTGTTTTATTGATATTGTGTCGGGTGCGGTAGAGGGCGATTAGGATTTGGATGAAGTTTTTGTAGCCTCTTTTGCTTTTAGGGGCAATGGATTGATGGTCTCTAAAAAAGCGTTCTGTGGAGCGAAAAGCCTGCATGGTATAGTCGCTGTATTCGGTTTCTTTTTCGTATAAACATTTGAGAATCAGTACGCGAGCATTGATGTCGTAAACGGTATCAATTTTATCTACCTGAATAAATTTGTCGTGTGCCGCTTCGTAATTTTTCTCGTGAAAGGCAATCACACCAAGATTAAAATTGTACACACCATCTCTAATTTCTTGTCGAATAAATTTCCTGTAATGTTCCAATATTTCTCTTGCCCAGTCGTACTCTCCTACCCGACAAGCCATGGTCACCATGTTTTTTATTTGTCCGATTTGAATAAAATCGCCTTCTATAAAAAGGTTTTTTTCGTGCATGGTTTTCTGCAAATCAAACATTTTTTGATTATATTCCAAATGTCCCAAACTAATCTGACTCGCACAGTGAATATTAGCCGTATTATAAAAAGATTTCAACAAATAAGTCGAAACCGATTCGACGTGTTTATCCAATAAAATCAATAGTTTCAGATAGGATTCTGGGTCGCCAGTTTCGAGCAGCGTGATGCAAGTCGTAAAAAGCTCGACAAGCGGATGTCCCGCATATGGCGAGTGCGCTGAAAGTGTCGTGATCCCAACTTTAAATTGCGCCCAATCATACTGTTTTTTTGAGGAAACATGTTGGAGCGATAAAGCAGTACCGTACAAACTCAATTTGTTAATCAGGTAGTAAATATCCAGTTCGTGAATGATTTGTAGCAGGTTATCTTCTGCAAATAATTTGCCCGTTTGATGCAGATAATCCAATTTCTTTCTTTCGATTTTATATCGCTGATAATGAAGCTGTTCGTCAATCTTTTCTTGCTCGTAAAGTGTTTGCTTATCATTTTTCATTCGCTTTTCAAACAGGCGTATTTGCCGACGCTTCAACAAGGTGTCATAGAGCAATTCGTTTTTTTGCAAGTCATTTTTATTGATATTTTGAAACACCAAAAACTGCTCTGCCAAACGGGTCAGAATACTCATTTTAGCGTTGAGATGGCTGCGTTGTTTTTTTTCTAATGCCTCTTTTGGTACGGATAAATTGGTAAAGACTTCGCCGTACACTTTCACTTGCAATGCGGGCGTGAAAGTATGTTTCCCCAATACATTTTTTTTGAGTGAATGTAGTAATTGACTAATGTAACGGTCTGAATTGAAACATTTGCAAGTCGCCATATCCTCCAAGCCTTCCAATTCTCTTTCAGAAAAAGTATTTAATAAATCAATACATAAAAACTGTCGCTGTTTCATTGTTTAAATTATTTTTCAAACACAATAAAACAAAGATAATTAATTTTTTATAAAAATTTAAATTTAAAATATGTTGTGTTTTTCTTAATTATTTTCCCAAATAACTTAAAAATAAGATTATATATTTGTAGTGTAATCAGAAATATAGGATAAGTAAACCCTAAAACACAAAATAAAAATCCAATAAAGTACGGCGTAAAACGAACACGTCTGAATTGGAATTTACAGATTGCCTGCAATCTTATTTCTTGTTTCTGATAAAAAACCACTATCACGAATATAAATTAACTGACATGAGACAATTCCTCTATGCTCTGCTCGGTTGTCTGATTTTTGTACCTCTCAATGCCCAAAAAAATCAGGCAACATCAAAAGAAACTCCGAAAGGTTGGATGTACTTAAAGTCCAGCCAACAAATCAGTGCAGAACAATTGGCACAAGACAAAGCTGTGCTACAACTTAGTACGAATGACGATTTAAAATTACTTTCCACAAAAAATGACGACTTAGGCTATCGTCATTATCATTACCAACAAACCTATAAAAACATCCCGGTAGAAGGCGCAATATATTTGATGCACGAAAAGGCGAACCGCACAGAAAAGGCTAATGGGAAACTCATCCATAACATCAGCATCCACACAGTTCCCCACGTAAGTAAAACGGCTGCTCTACAGTCTGCACTGCAATACGTGGGGGCTGATGTGTACGCTTGGGAAAACGCGACGCATCAAGACCTCATCAGGCAAATCGAACAGCGCGAAGACGCGACTTTTCATCCTTCGGGCGAGTTGGTAATTTTCGACCCTAATTTCGGGCAAAACCCTGAAGAATACAGACTTGCGTATAAGTTTGATATTTATGCGACTGCACCACTTAGTCGTCAATTCGTGTATATTGATGCCCAAAATGGTGCTACACTCAAAAGCATAGAAAGGCTACACACTTGTACCGACACGCCCGCTTCTGGCAACTCCAATTATTCGGATGCAGTAGATTTTACAGCTTGCCAAGAGAACGGCACGCATAACCTCAAAAGCCATATCAACGGCGTCGTTCAGCAAGTATTTAACGCCGGAAATACGCTTTCCGAACCCCAAGTTTCATTCTCCGATTCCGACGGCTTTTTTGAAGCTGACCCAACTGCAGTGGATGTGCATTTTGCCACCCAAAAGACCTATGAATATTTTTTGGATAGCCACAATAGAAACAGTTTGGATGGCAATGGCGCAGCACTGTACAGTTGGGTGCACTATGGAAACGGCTATAATAATGCCGCATGGACGGGTTCATGGATGGTTTTTGGCGATGGTGACGATGAGCGATATAGCACACTGACTGCGCCCGATGTCGTCGCACATGAGATGATGCACGGCATTACTCAATTTGCGAATGGGCTTGTTTATTTGCAAGAATCGGGAGCCTTGAATGAGTCTTTTTCCGATATTTTTGGGGAGGTCGTAGAAGCGCATATACGCGGCAATAATGACTGGATATTGGGCGCAGAATTTACGGTAGAAGATGGAAAAAACGGCATCAGAAACATGAGTAATCCCAACGATGCTAACATGCTCACGCGCCAACCCGACACCTATCTCGGCAACTTTTGGTACACGGGCTTGGGCGATAATGGCGGTGTGCATTATAATAGTGGCGTACAAAATTACTGGTTTTACTTGCTTTCGGAAGGGGGCAACGGCACTAATGATAACGGAACGCATTACGACATAGCGGGCATCGGCATGACTAAAGCCGCCGCTATCACTTATCGTAATCTCACGACCTATCTTACCGCTGCTTCGCAATATGCAGATGCGCGTGAGGGCGCCATACAATCAGCTATTGACTTATATGGTGTGGATTCGGAAGAAGCACTACAAACGGCGGCGGCTTGGGCAGCAGTAGGTCTAGGTGAATTGCCTCCTCCTCCAAACTGCCGATATGCCGACTCTTTGGCTTTAGTCGCTTTGTACAACTCAACTAATGGAGCCAATTGGACGAATACATGGAGCTTAACGCAGCCAATGAATACTTGGTACGGAGTGAGCGTAAATGCCGAAGGTTGTGTACTTCGTCTGATACTTGACGAAAACAACCTCGCAGGACAACTTCCGTCCGAAATTGGAGACCTAAGTAGTATGGAACGATTATTTTTGAATAATAACCCATTAAGCGGTTCGATTCCGCCGGAAATTGGCAATGCGATTAGTTTAGAATGGTTGTGGATATACTCGACTAATTTGTTGAGTGGTCCGATTCCTGCCGAAATCGGTAATTTGACAAATTTGACTCACCTAAGTTTGAATGACAATCAATTAAGCGGTAACCTGCCGCCCGAAATCGGAAATTTAATCAATCTGACAAGTTTTAGAGTATCCAATGACCAAATAAGTGGTCAAATTCCTGCCGAAATTAGCAATTTGAGCCAATTGAAACATCTAAACCTTGCACTCAATGACTTTAGCGGTGCCATCCCTTCTACGGTCGGAAATTTGAGTCAGTTAGAGAATTTGACGCTGTCTCGCAATGAATTAAGCGGTTCAATTCCTATCGAAATCGGAAATTTGACACAGTTATTATGGTTAGAACTAAGCTATAATAATCTGACTGGCAGCATACCGCCCGAACTCACTAATCTCACTGATTTATGGTTACTGCGCCTACAAGAGAATCAGTTAAGCGGCTGTTATGATACAAATTTAGCTGTCTTCTGTACCCAAATCAACAGCAGTATTAATACTTGGATTTCTAATGGCAATAACTTCGATGCTACATGGGAGGACTTCTGCGCCACTGGTGCAGGTAGCTGTACGCCTACGCCCGAAGTGCCTTGCCGCGAAAGGGATTCGCTCGCGCTTGTCGCATTATACGATGCTACCGATGGAGCAAACTGGACAAACACATGGGACTTGGCGCAGCCAATAGATACGTGGTCGGGCGTGACTTTGAATGGAGAAGGCTGTGTGAGTAGTTTAAATTCATATGACAATAATTTAAACGGTACTATTCCACCCGAACTTGGAGATTTAACCAGCCTTACATATTTGTCTTTGTATGGTAGTCAACTATTAGAGGGAGTTATTCCACCCGAACTTGGCAATTTGACTAACCTCGGTTCTTTATCCATATCTCAAACTCAACTAAGTGGAAACATTCCGCCCCAATTAAGTAATTTAAGCAACTTGACATATTTAAGTTTAACTTCTAATCAACTAAATGGTACCATTCCACCTGAACTCGGCAATTTAAGTAATTTGACATCTTTGAAATTAAATTATAATCAATTGAGCGGTAATATTCCACCCGAACTCGGTAATTTGTTTGGTCTAAGATATTTATACCTTCATAATAACCAACTAAACGGTAGTATTCCGCCCGAACTCGGTAGTTTAATTGACTTGATAGGATTATATCTGGATGTTAACCAGTTAAGTGGTAATATTCCAGCTGAATTAGGCAATTTAAATGTGTTAGAGTCTTTATTTTTACGTAATAATCAACTCAGTGGTAGTATTCCACCCGAATTAGGTAATTTAAGTAATTTGACAGATTTGTTGCTATACTCCAATCAACTACAAGGGAGTATTCCACCGCAACTTGGCAATTTAAATAATATAGATGCTTTGTGGTTGCATGATAATCAACTAAGCGGAAATATTCCACCCGAATTAGGTGATTTAAGCAACTTGACCATATTAACCCTATCCAATAATCAACTAAGTGCTTGTTATGATAGTAGTTTGGCAAACCTCTGTAATCAATTAAATCCAACTTACAACGTAAATTTTAGAATTAGTGACGGCAACAACTTCGATGCCCCCTGGGAAGACTTCTGCGCCACAGGCGCAGGAACTTGCGACCCTGTGTGGCCCGGCGATTTCAATAATGACGGTATTGCCAATAATATAGATGCCGTGTTCTGGGGTTTGGCAGCGGGTAGTACAGGAGCTATTCGCCCCAATGCTACGACAAACTGGACTCCACAAACCGCCCCCGAATGGTCGCAATCAGTCATCGGCGTCAATAGCAAACACCAAGACGCAAACGGCAACGGCTTAGTAGACACCACCGACCTCGGTATACTGCTCGACAACTACGGCAATACACACGATAGCCCTATCAATGCTGGCGCAAATAGTCCGCTGCAATTTGAGGTGCGCTTCCTCAGCAACGAGGTACTGCCCAATGGCACTGTCAGTCAGCGATTTGGTGTATATCTGTCTTCGTCACTCCAAGTCCCGATAAGTACGCATGGTTTGGCTTTCAGCCTTGATTTGAATGATTTTTTGGTCATGGGCAAACCAAGCGTTGATCCCAACGGCTCGGCACTTGCTCCTTCCGAAAGTATTGGTTTTTACGAGTCCTCACCAGACAGTAAGCGACTCGATATTGCCCTTACACGCACAGACAAGCAAAATCAATTGATTATTGACGGAGATTTGATTAATGAATTTATCATCGTCGTCAAAGATGTGCAGTCTGGGACGCCACTTGCAGTACACGTTGGAGCAGGCATCATAGCATCTGCCAACGGTACTATCAATGCTGTAGATGGTACTTCATTATACAATATATTTGGCGAATCGGGAGCTGATATACCGCTATCTCTCGCAGCAAATGTAGTTCACCAACAATGCAATACACTCGGAAATATCAGTCTTGACGTGTTGGAAGGTACACCGCCCTACGTCTACTCATGGAGTACGGGCGCGAATACTGCCGAAGTCACGCATTTGCCCGAAGGCACATACACAGTTGATGTACACGATGCCAACGGACAGCAACAAAGCCTCACTATTGCCGTCGAATACAGCCCACTATACGACGAAGCCGGGCAGGAAATTATTTGTCAAAACGATTCGTGGCTCACGCCTCAATTGAATGTCATATTCGAGGGGGCTTACGATACCGATACCGAAATGATGACCAACGAACTCCAACAACTCAATCTCTTGCCCGATATCCAACCCTATCAAGCCACTCCCTGGAATTATAAGGGAACGGAAGGACAAGACTGGACGGCTGCAAACTATCCCGACGAAACGGTGGATTGGGTTTTGGTTTCCTTCCGCGATGCACAATACGAGGAAAGGGTCTACGCAAAAACGGCTGCCATTTTGCAACAAGACGGTAGTTTATTTTTCCCAAACAACAGATTTTTATCGGCAGAAATTGCGGACTCGGTACATATCGTTATTCAACATCGCAATCATATCGCCGTAATGACACCGCAGCCATTAAGCATTGATAATAATGCAGTTATACACGATTTTAGTTTGAGTGACAGCTATCATCCGCCCAGTCAATACGGACAAAAACAACTGCCCGACGGTACTTGGGCGATGATAGCAGGAGATTGTGAACAATCCGAATCCGGCTATGACATCAACGGTGACGATAAAGGACTTTGGTCAAATGCTAATGGTAATTTCGGCAACTACTTTCCCTCCGACCTCAATCTTGACGGCGATGTCAATGGCGCAGATAAAATACTTTGGTCTGACAATAATGGCATCAACTCGGTAGCACCAAATTGACTTTAGAAAATTCCAAATCACAAATTCCAAATCACGACATAAATATCATTCACTGCTACCCCTACGGCTTGCGCTATGCGCGAGGATGGGAAAAGTATGTATTTATGAAAGCGATATCCACGATTAATATCGCGATAAAAACAATGATTATTTATTTAAACAAGAATGAACGAATACAACATTGACACGACCGCTTCAACGTACAACTGAGCGCACCCTTTATTTACTCATGTTTTGTAACAAAGTAAGCTGTAAAATCAAAGAAAGTATTCAATCATTCAATTTATTAACAACGATTATTAAACATTCTTAAAACATTGATTATGAAAAATTTAAAAATTAAATTCGGGCTTTTTAGCCTCTTGGCGATACTCGCCGTTTCGGTCTTTTTGACTTCTTGCGAGCAGGAAATTCTAATGGATGAAATTAATACGGAACAAGAAATTGTCGAATCCAATGAGATTTTTGAATTGACTTTACCAGATGGTATGTCAGAAGAACAAGCCGAAGAATGGCTGAATAATCTGACCTACGACGATGTAAAAAATATCGGCGAAATGACTGATGAAAACCAAATAGAAAGTAGATATTGCAATCCTTGGTCTTCCCCCGTACGTTATCATACTTCTGTATCCTGCTATGGCTGTGCTAACCCGTCTGCTAAGCACACATATTACTATTACCGATATAGATACTGCTCCACTTACAACTACGATACAAACACTTATATCACCAGAGTACACTATAGCTATTACAGTACTTATTCTTGTAAGACTTACTGTTAGGCAATAAAATACTTGTTTGAGAAATACAACATTGAGTTATACTGCTTCAAGGTACAACTGAGCGCACCCTTTACTTACTCTGTTTGGTTACAAAGCAAGCTGTAGAATCAAAGGAAGTATTCCATCATTCGATTTATTAAACAATTTATTATTAAACATTCTTAAAACATTGATTATGAAAAACTTAAAAATTAAATTCGGACTTTTTAGCCTCTTGGCAGTACTCGCCGTTTCAGTTTTTTTAACTTCTTGTCAACAAGAAGAAATTATTGAGATGGCGACAGTACAGCAAGTGGAAGACAGAACCTCTGAAACTATGATTATGCCCTTTGGTATTGCTACGGATACTGAAGAAATCAGAAAGAATTACATCGAAAATGCCAGCCCTGAACTCTTGACAAAAATGGCAGAAAATGGCAGAGTTGCTTACTATTTAACAAGTATCAACAAACTCGAAGAAGCCGCTACACAGATGTCTTACGGTGATTTCTTTTGTGATGTAAACCTGATTTCAATTCTCACTGAAGCCGAAATTGCAGCACTGCAAAATTATGACCTTAGTACTACAAGTAACAACATTGAACTACGATGTAGTAGCTGGGAAGGTACTGGAGAATGCGAGTGGCGTAGGATAGGCTACTATTGGGAACGGTGTTGCAAATTCACTAGAGATTGTGGCTGGAAATTTTGGGCAAGTGAAACCAAATGGGAATGCTCATAATATAACTCAAAACCATAGTCCATTATAGTTGAATAGACAAGTCTTTTAGGCTTTTCCCAATTACTCATATTTGTTGCTATTAAGCCATAATGTCAAAGTAGTATTCAATCATTCACTTTTTTAACAATATTTATTAAACATTTTTTAAAACATTGATTATGAAAAATTTAAAAATTAAATTCGGGCTTTTTAGCCTATTGGCGATACTCGCCGTTTCAGTCTTTTTGACTTCTTGCGAACGGGAGAATATTGATATTATAGAAAATGTAGATTTTAGTATTTCTGAATCTGAAAATGTAATAAACTTCATTTTACCAGAGACAATGAATGACAAATCTCAAGATGAGATAATTCAATTTATTGAAAACCTATCGAAAGAGGAAATTAAAGAATTGAGCGAGACTTCTCATATCAATGAAGTTGAGTCTAGATCTTGTGGAAACTGGTCTCACTATGGATGGGGATGTAGTAACAACTACGGAGTCCAGGTCAAAATTGAAAGAAGATGGTGTGGACCTCCAAGTTATGGTGCTTATGAATATAGTGGTATTTACTATTGGAATTCTTCCTGTTAAGTAACGAGAATATTTTTAAACACGCACAAAACAAACGTGATGTGGTTATCACCACAGCATGTTTGTTTTACATGCTGTAAAATGTTGCTGGACGCCGAGAAGTCGTCTGGCAATATTTACACTCACCCTTTAGAACATTGACTAAAAGCTAAATACAAAATTATTTTTTATTAAAATTTCATTTAAACAGCTCCCCAAATAACTCCAAAATACAATGTATTATGGTCGAGTAGGTAAGCCTTTAAGCAAAAAACTTTTGGGCTTACCTTAATTAAAATTCCAAAGGAAAAATATCATAAATTTCCCTTTTTTGAAATAAATATTTTCAACATATCATTCAACAAATTCGGGCTTCACGCAGCGTGTGAAGGTAGGCGAAGACTGTACGGTTATCACTATAAATATTATGATATTTCATTATCCAAAATTCAATTAAACAAAAAACAAGAATTATGAAACAAAAATCAACTATTACCTATAGTGTAATACTTATTGCGTTATTTTACGCCTGTACGATACACGCACAAATGACTGTTAATCAAACATTTACAAAAAGCATAACTCAGGAAATTTCTGTAAACTATGATGATTTTGACCTTAATAAATCAACAGAATTTAACCAATCCATTGACCTCGGTACGTATGGTACATACCAATTATCATTGGAGTCGAGTCAATTATTCAGTGAGGGTTATATCAGCAGAAAAGCAGCTAAAAATAACGACAAATTACCACTTACCTTTCAAGGGGCAATTCAAGGCAGTCCCGATACAAAAGTAGCCCTGACTGTCAATGAAGGCTTTTTGAGTGGTTTTATAGACACGGGTAGTGAGGTGATATTTTTTGAACCTTATAAGACCTTCAACGCTGATGCAGGAAAAGACGAACTGATTATTTATTATCAAAAAGACGTCATTGACCGCGAACACGCCTGCACTTCCAATCATACCGACCTACAAGCCGAGCAAATTGAAGCGCAAAGTAATGACCTCAAAAGCGTATCAATGGCTTGTTACGAAGTCGAAATGCTCTTGGTGGCAGATTATGGCATGTATCAAAAACACGGTGGCAATACACTCAATCACATCACATCGGTACTCAATAATGTCAAAAGCAATTATAATAATGACTTCAACGACCCCATTAATTTTACTGTTGTTGATGATTATATTGCGACCAGTTCGGGTATGGATTTGTGGTCAAATACGGCACGTGCCTCGAGTTTATTAAGTGAATTTGGAAATTCCGATTATACAAATATTGCCCACGACTTAGCGTCATTATGGGTAAGTCGTGATATTTGGGATTATGACAGTGACGGCAATGTAAATTATAGTGTGGTAGGAGTAGCATATAGACCGGGCGTTTGTGGAAGTAAATATAATTTGATGGAGGACTTTAGCACGAATGCTGCCAGTTTGAAAGTAGCATTCGCACACGAAATCGGTCATAATTTTAGTGCGACACACGATCCGGCGGGTAGCTCTACTATTATGGCACCTTCCGTAAATGCTACCAATACTTGGAGTGCCCAATCAAAAAATGAAATCAATGCTTTTTATCCGAATGCCAGTTGTTTGTGTGCTTCGGGTGATGCGGCTGATTTGGCTTTTAAATCTTGTGGTACTTCAAGCCTTAGTGGTAGTACGCTCTCCATTAATGGCTTACAAGTGCAGAATGTCGGGACGATAGCTACCGGAACTAATGTCAAAACACGTTGGTATCTTTCTACCGACAATACGATTACTACGAATGATTATGCCATAGCTACGAGAACAGTGACATCATATCCCCCCGGCTCATATTCAACGCACACCTTTGATATAAATCTGAATAGTACAGGTGTGCCTCCCGGCAATTATTATTTCGGAGTTATTACAGATTATGACAATACTGTTGCGGAATTCAACGAAGATAATAACACAGGATGTGTATCACCCTCGGCAAATATTATCATAGCTGCTACGCAGCCCGATTTACAAATTTCAAACTGCGGTCAGTCGGTAGTTTCCGGTACGACCCGTTTTTACCTTAATCTAAAAGTAGAAAACTTTGGAACTACTACTGCTGGCGCAAGTACTCTGGGGGCATATCTCTCCTCTAATAATACGGTCAATACAAGCGATTATCGTGTAGCTACGGCAGTTGTTCCTGCTTTAAGCGGCGGCGCCTCCTCCTTGATAGATCTTGACTTCAATACCGCAGCGGTTAATGTCCCGCCGGGCAATTACTACGTAGGATTTATAGCGGATTATGATAATAATGTAACAGAAAACAATGAAAGCAATAATGTAAATTGCATTAGTGCCTCCGCTTCAATCACTATACAAGGGCAGACAGAACCCGACCTCGACATTACCACTTGCGGCACAGCAAGTGTTTCTGGCAATTTGCTGACAGTCAGTAATGTAGTCGTCAAAAATATCGGTACGGCAACTGCTGCTGCTACTACATTGGGCTATTATCTTTCTGCCAATACGGTCATCAATTCAAGTGATTATTTAATTGGGACAGATGCCGTGGCAAGTCTAACCGCAGGTAATACAAGTACGGAAAATATTACCCAAAATATTTCGGCAATAATCAATCCGCAAATTCCCGCAGGTACATATTACGTAGGTATACTTGCCGATTATAATTCGACTTTAGCAGAATCCAATGAAAATAACAATACTTGCTACGATAGTTCGCCCCAATTTACGGTGACTTACGATTGCAAAGATGCCACTGCACACAACTATAATCCCAATGCGACTTATGCCGATAATACGACTTGTCAAACTTGTTCCGATGGTGTCAAAAACGGCGATGAAACAGATATTGATTGTGGTGGTACAAAATGCCAACCCTGCGGCAATATTACCGTCATCAATCCGGGTACGGGTGATATCCATGCTGCCGGAAGTGCGATTAACATTCAATGGACAGATAATATTTCGGAGAATGTATTAATTAGAATGTACACCTCAAGTGGTTCTTATTTTACCCTTACTTCTTCTACGGCAAGTGACGGAAGTTTTAATTATACCATTCCATCCAGCAGAAATCCCGGACAATATCGAATTTACATACGAAGTGTCAGCAACACTTCTGTTAGTGATTATGGCACTTATTTTACCATTCAGGCGGCATCAAGTTGCACTGACAATGTTCAAAATGGAGATGAAACAGGGGTTGATTGTGGTGGCAGTTGTCCACCTTGCGAACCTGACCTTGACATTACCACTTGCGGCACAGTCAGCAAATCCGGTAATACCATTACAGTAAGTGGCGTAGTCGTCAAAAATATAGGTACAGCAACTGCCGCTTCTACTACATTGGGCTATTACCTTTCTACCAATACCACTATTAATAATAATGATTATTTAATTGGAACGGATTACGTGGCAAGTTTAGCCGCAGATAATACAAGTTCGGAATCTATTACTAAAAATATTTCGACTATTAACCCACCAATTCCAGCCGGTACGTATTACGTAGGTATGCGAGCCGATTACCAGTCCGGCTTATCTGAATCCAATGAAAATAATAATACTTGCTACGATAGTTCACCCCAATTTACAGTAACTTACGATTGCAAAGATGCCACTGCACACAACTATAATCCCAATGCTACTTATGCCGATAATACGACCTGTCAGACTTGTTCCGATGGTGTCAAAAACGGCGATGAAACAGATATTGATTGTGGTGGTACAAAATGCCAACCCTGCGGCAATATTACCGTCACCAATCCCAGCACAGGCAACACTTATGCGCCCGGTGATGCCATCAACATTCAATGGACGGAAAATATTTCGGAAAATGTATTAATTAGAATGTATTCGTCGGCAGGTTGGTATTATAACATTACAAGTTCTACGGCAAGTGACGGAAGTTACACCTACACAACACTTTCGTCTGCACCTGATGGGCAATATCGAATTTATATACAAAGTATCACCAATAGTACAGTCAATGATTATGGAGATTTTTTCACCGTGGAAACACCGCCACAAGGAACAATTGCCGTGACCAGTCCCGGCACAAGCAATACTTACGCGCCCGGTGATGCCATCAACATTCAATGGACGGATAATATATCCGAGAATGTACTAATTAGAATGTATTCGTCGGCAGGTTGGTATTATAACATTACAAGTTCTACGGCAAGTGACGGAAGTCATAGCTACACAACACTTTCGTCTGCACCTGATGGGCAATATCGAATTTATATACAAAGTACCACCAATAGTACAGTCAATGATTATGGAGATTATTTCACCGTGGAAGAAGCACCCACTTGTACTCTGGTAACACCTGCACAAAGCTACACCGAAGACTTTGAAACACTGGCGCAAGGCAGCACCAGTTGCGGAGCTACAATCACGCTTACAAATGGTTGGACAAACGATACAAATGATGATGTCGATTGGACGGTTGATTCGGGCGGCACACCTTCCGGCACTACCGGACCTTCGACCGACACCAATCCCGGCACTGCTACCGGCAAATACCTCTATGTAGAAGCAAGTAGCAGTTGCAGCAACAGCAAAGCGGTACTGTTGAGCCCTTGCTTAGATTTGAGTAGTCTCACTGCCCCAGTCTTGAGTTTTTCTTATCACATGAACGGCAGCCAGCAAGGAACACTTGAATTAGGTGTTAGCACTATTAATACTCCCAACATTACATGGATATCTATTGCCACAGGCAACCAAGGCAACGAATGGAAAACAGTAGATGGTACAACCTTATCTCCGGTCGATGACTTTCAAATCTTATTTCGAGTAACTACGGGCGATGGCTATATGAGTGACATCGCTATTGATGATATACAAATTAAAGAGGCTTCCACCAACAATTGTGGCGATGATGCAAATACACTCCTACTGTTGCCATTCGATGATAACCTCAACGGCACCGCAGGAGAAACACCTGCCGTTTCGGAGTACGTATCCCTCACTGCCGGAAAATATGCCAACGGTGTGAATGTAATGGAATATAGCGATGTACCCGCACTCAAATACAATGCAAATAGCAACATTAATTCGCAACAAGGCACAGTAGAAGCATGGGTAAAACCTACGTGGAATGGCAACGACGGCGCGGGGCACACCCTACTCCAATACGGCGGAGCAGGCGGTATCCTCATCTTAAAAGACGGTGCTAATAATCTGCGCTTAATCATAAACAGATGGTCACCGAGCGGCTATCCTGAAATGGGCGTCGGTTATAATATTTCCAACTGGCAGGCTAATCAATGGAAGCATGTTGCCTTTACTTGGGGCGGCGGTCAGCTTGAGTTGTACCTTGACGGCAGTCTTATCGCACAGCAGCAGATTGACAGTACTCCACTCTTCCCGATTAGTGATGCTGACTTTAATATCGGCACAGACGGTGGTAACAACACTTGGCAAGGAGTCGTTGACCATTTCCGCATCAGCAATACAGTACGGTCGCAAGCACAGATTACAGATTTCATGAATAATTGTGCGAGCGATAAAGTCATACAAAATCAGACTATCGACACCCACAATTACCCCAATCCGTTTGCAGACCACACGACGATTGAATACACACTAGTAAAAGACAGCCCCGTCACCCTAATGGTCTATGACGCAGCAGGTAGGCAAGTAGCCGTATTGCACAATAATGAAACAAAAACAGCAGGTACACACTCTACTACCTTCGAAGGCAATCTTTACCCTGCGGGCGTGTATTATTACACCATTCAGGCAGGCGAGTATTTTGGTACTCAGAAAATGGTATTGATGAAGTAATTAATGTCTTTGCCAAATTGAAAATTGATAATGAAGAATTGATAATTAATTCACGAACGTAATTTGCAACTAACTTTATATCAATGATTTACAAAACAATTTTTATAAAAATTGTTTTGATTTAATGTTGAAATTTTTATTTGGTAACACATTGAAGTAATAACTCGTAATAAAAAACTGTGATGTGGTTATCACCCGGCATGTTTCTTTTACATGCTGATAAAATGTTGCCGGACGCCGAGAGGTTGTCCGGCACATTTTTTTAAATTTATTTATATTTTATGTATTACATCCTTATTATTTGAATATTATTTATTAATTTCACTATAATTTATTCATATAAAAAAAATAACGCCGATGAGTTTTTTCGATAATTTAAAAAACAAAATGGGCATTGGAGGAGTCAGTGTCGAACTACACGCACCCGACCATGTTAAAAAAGCTGATAATTTCGTATCCGGTATGTTTATCATTACCACAAAAAGTGATCAATACGTAAAAGGTATCAGCGTGAGGCTAATTGAGCGACGCACTATCGGCAATGGAAAACAAAGAAAGAGCAGAACAAAAATACGCGGCGAGCAGAAAATCAGCGAAAGTTTTGCGATCACTCCCAGAGACATCAAAGAGTTTAACTTTGAATTACCTTTTCGGGCGGGAGCAGAATGGAGAGATTTGAAAGGAGGAGAAGTCGAACTTGGCGGCGTAAAAACCGACTTGCTCAAATCCGTAGGCAGTCTCGCTGCCATTGTTTCCAGCGAAACGATAGACCACTACATCTCCGTAGTCACTGACGTAGAAGGTGCATAGCGCAACCCTTCTACCAAACAACGCATTACACTACTTCGATAGACGAGAGGTGAGATAGGAAATACGCTTGTCTCACGTCTTATTTCAACTTTTTCAACGCTTTATTTTCTTCATTCCAAGTGAGGTGCAATATCATATAAAATAGTTGGTGGTCAAAATTTCCAAAATCCAAACCTTCCTCGCTTGTCATCAACAAACTGGTCGTTAGGTCTTGGGACAATGCCTTGTTTTTGATGTAAGATTCCGTAAAACCACCAATAAAATCACTCTCCTGCGCCACTTCTTTATAATAATCCATCACCTTCGCAGCCGCATATAGACAGAAGTAATTCATAATGCCTTCATCGGTCTGATAGCCGCATTTATTCGTCCATACAGCTGACAAAACACTTTTCGTTTCCGTTTCATCTAATTGAAAATCAGTCTTATACGGATAACTCATCGTAATCGGAATTTTCTGAAAGAAATCAGAACGAATCATTTGAGCATGTCCTGCGTAACAGGCTTTCAGCTTATCTGTTTTCTGCTCCTTGCACATTCCTGCCTCAAAACGCTGTTTCAATTTCAATAAAGCGGCTTGTTATTTTTCGTTGAAATGACGCTAAAAACTTTCGCTTTTCGCTCCCGCAACTGGTGGTGCGTAGGGATTTTTTGCTGTCATATCTACCTCAATCGCTTGGTTTTGTCATGCTATTTCCGCATTGACATTATCTTTTTTTTCGGTAGATGACTCATTTTTGCAAGCAAAAACAGTCAGCAGCAAAGCTGCTAAAACAATCATTCTCATATATGTGTGTGTTTTTTGTTTGAAAATAAAAAGACGAGAGACATAAGAAGTAGTATTTACTGCTTCTCACCTCTCTCGTCTCACGTCTCTCGCCTACAATCCTGCTTTTGCAGATATTTCCATCATTCTATCAATCGGTGCAATACCGTCGCGGATGATGTGTTCGGGCAAGATAATTTCGGGCAATTCGTATTTCATACAGAGGTAGAGTTTCTCCATCGTGTTGCGCTTCATGTGCGGACACTCGTTGCAGGCACAAGTATTGTTCGGCGGTGCAGGGATGAAGGTTTTATCTGGCGAAGACTTCTCCATCTGATGAATAATCCCAGCTTCTGTACCTACGATAAATATTTTGGCGTCACTCTCTTTCGTGTAGCGAATCAAAGCACTTGTAGAGCCGATAAAGTCAGCTATATCAAGGAGTTTGGCTTCACATTCGGGGTGTGCGATGAATTTTGCGTCAGGATGACGCTCCATCAATTTTACGATTTTTTCCATCGCAAAAATTTCGTGTACCATACATGCGCCATTCCACAAAACCATGTCGCGTCCGGTTTTTTTGACCAAATACGCGCCCAGATTTTTGTCTGGTGCAAAGATAATCGGTTGGTCTTTCGGGATGCTTTCGATGATATGAACAGCATTGGTAGACGTACAAACGATGTCGGTCAACGTCTTGAGTTCTGCCGTACAATTGATGTAACTGACCACTACATGGTCGGGGTATTTTTCTTTAAATTTGCGAAAAAGATGGGGCGGACAAGAATCTGCCAACGAACACCCCGCCTTCAAATCCGGCAATAAGACTTTCTTATCAGGACTCAACATCTTTGCCGTTTCCGCCATAAAATGCACGCCCGCAAATACGATAATATCCGCATCCGTTTCGGCTGCTTTTTGCGACAAACCGAGGCTATCGCCCGTATAATCGGCAACATCCTGTATTTCGGATTCCTGATAATAATGCGCGAGAATAATCGCATTTTTTTCTTTCTTTAGATTTTCAATGGCTTGCACCAAATCCATCGTGGGGTCTATATCAAGGTCAAGAAAACCGTTTACGTGGAGGTCTGCCTTGGCTATTGCTACGTCTGACATATTAAGTTTAAGATTAAAACGTAACACAGACATTCTTTTCTGTGTTGCGTGGAAGTACAGACAAGAATGTCTGTGTTACGTGTTCGTAATTTAGTGTAAATTTTACACAATTTCAAATAAAGATAGTTTTAGTATCAGGAACAAAATAAAAGTCATATTTTACCTCAAATCCATTAGACTTTATTTAGAAATATTTTGTATGCAGCTAACATTGTCTTTTTCCGATACTCTTCCCCTATTTTTCGCTCCGTACCGTAGGGTATGCAGCTCAAAATGAGACTCGATTATCGAAAAAATACAAAATTCCATGCATACAAAATATTCCTAAATAAAGTCTATTAAAATCACCAAATTAAAAATCACAATCTCACTCCTATTAGTTCATTTTTTTTGCAAAAATATATTCATCAATAAACTCGCGTACACAACCATATCCGCCATTTTTATTGAGAATAACATGGACAATATCACGCACTTCCTGTACTGCATCTGCCGGACAAGCAGCAATGCCTACGTGCTTCATCACTTTGACATCATTCACATCATCGCCAATATATGCTACGTGTTCGAGTTTGATATTCAGGTTTTTACACCACCTTTCCAAGACCACCAACTTATCGGCTTCATCCGCAAATACATGCTGGATACCGAGCATTTTGGCGCGTTTTTCAAGCAAGGGCTGATTTAAGCCCGAGCTCAACAAACCAACTGGAATCCCCGCTTTGATGGAATTAATAATCCCGCGTCCGTCTTTGGCATCAAAACGTTTGGTTTCTCCGCCCTCAGACGAAAAAATCATGCCGCCATCGGTCAGTGTACCATCTACATCCAGAACTAAAAATTTAATTATTTTATTCTTAATCAGCAAGGCACGTGCCTCCAAATCCTTTTTCAATAAATCGTCAATACTGACATTGAATAGGCTTGAAAGTACAATCAAATCTTGCACCGTAGGTGATACTTCACCCGATGCCAAATATGGAAATGTAACACCGAGATTAGCTGCGATTTCTTGGGAATTAACCTCTTTACGATTTTTGAGGTAAGTAATATTTTTGGCGAAAAATAACATAAATAATAGTTGGATAACGGGACTGTTTCCAAAAAACTCACTATTGAATTAAATTTCAAAATTTCAAATATCAAATTCCGAATAATAAAACTTGAAATTTGGGGCTTTGGTACTTGGATTTCTTTACACAAAAACCCTGCCTACTGCTTGCGCGATAGGTTGAATACTCTCGTGTAATAAACGAAAATCATCGTGATTTAGTTGCTGTGCAGCGTCAGATTTTGCAACTTTTGGGTTGGGATGCACTTCGACGAGCAAGCCATCAATGCCCATCGCCACACATGCACGAGTGAGGTCGGGGACGCCATACGCATAGCCCATCGCATGGCTGGGGTCGAGAATGACGGGCAAGTTGGTCTTGGCTTTCATAAATGCCACGCCGCACAAATCAAGCGTAAAACGGGTCTGATTTTCAAAGGTACGAATGCCGCGTTCGCAAAGCATAACTTGGCTGTTTCCGCCCGACAAAATGAACTCCGCCGCTTGTACAAATTCCTGCAAAGTCGTCCCAAATCCGCGCTTCAATAAGACGGGTTTTCGTGCCTTGCCGCAAGCCCTCAAAATCCCGTGGTCGTACATCGCTTTTGCACCTACTTGGATGACATCGGCGTATTCGATGACCGCATCTACGTGCGTCGCATCGCGTACTTCCGTGACGATGGCAAAACCGTATTTTTCGCGCATTTTAGCCAACAGTTTTAAGCCATCCAAACCCATGCCCTGAAAGCTATACGGCGAGGTACGCGGCTTGAAACATCCGCCTCTCAACGCCTTGATTCCCAATGACTTCATCAACTGGGCGGAGCTTTCAATTTGCGCTTCTGATTCGACCGAACATGGTCCGGCTATCATCATCATATTATTGGTATCACCACCGATTTCGACACCGCCAATGTGTACGCTGCGCTTCTGCGTGAGGTAATTCGCACTCCCCAATTGCAGGTCATTTTCAAAGGTAAATGACTCGGCAACCATGCCATCCAGCGCGCTGTCGATTTCTTTCGTTTTAGAAGAAGTAACGAGGGTTTGCACGTCATTTTCCATGAGGTGAATGGCGTTTATTTTTTGGGCAATTTGGGCGGCGATTTCAGGGGTAATATTTTGTTTTAATTTTATGATCATAACTCAAGTTACGAGTTGCGAGTTACGAGTTGCGAGTTAGCTAAATTTACGTAAAAAGAGTGTTTTAGCATTATTTGAGAACTCGAAATTCGCAATCCGTACTCGGATTATTGTACTGAAATATTGTTTTTTTAGATAAATAATTTTGAAAATTTTACTTGAATATTGAGTGGTAAATCTTTAAGTGTACGAAATTTCAAGGTGTTGCTTTCTTCATTATCCATTTTATGTATCAATCTGTCATTCAAAAATATCGTATAAAAACCGTCAACGTTTCTGACCACAAACCTCATTTCGTTCTCCGTTCAGTCTATCCAATTAATATTGTCATTCCTAAAAAATACTTTTGATGAATTGTACGGATTATATTGGTCATATACGTCCATTTCGTAAGCCATCGCTAATGAAGGTGTAAAGCGAAACATTTTATCATTCCAGACAAAATAAAAACTGGAAAGTATCTCCTCCCAACCTGTCACACGCATTTCTATTTCGTATCCTTCGTAATCTGTAATGTTATAATTCAGTGAGGTAAATGCCGTATCCATCGCAAAGGTATCCAACACAATTTCTTTGTTCAAAAACGCTTCATATTCCGTCTGACATTCGTGCCACGAGAAAGACGTAAGTGGCTCTATTTCAAATAGTTCGTTAAGGTAATATGCTCGCCATTTGGGAGCGTAATAATTCGCTGAACACAAATAACTGTTCGTTCTCATATAGCTCAAACATTCATTGCAATCGGTTTCATCGTCTCTATGTTCCAAAATTTCCAACGCACAATGCCCAAGTTCATGAAAAATCAAATGCTCTCTTTCTTCAAAATCTAGTCTAAGATTCCACCAATTAGAATCAATTAAAATTAGGTCTTTTAATTCTGAATGAAAAAAACATGTACCTGAAATGCCCGATTCTTCTATATCACCGAATATTATCGAAATATTCTCCAATTTCTCCGATACATCAACATTCCTGATTGCGGCTTCTTGTCGAAAACGCTCTATAAATGGTTGAAATTCAGGGTCAACAACTATGACTTTGTCGTAAGTACAAGCATACTGAATTACTAAAGCTACCAAAAACAACCAAATAATGTTTTTTCTCATATTTTTTGAAATTTAAAATAAAATTACGCTCATTCCCAATTTAGAATGAAATTCATTTTGGAGGAAAAGTAACACGGGCTTCCAGCCTGCACTGCACTATATCGACACGTTATTTCGATAAAATAGGACGAACTAACGCGATGCAGGCTGGAAGCCTGTGTTACTCTCCTTTAATGAGATTAAAAAACGTCACCGCCCCTTTCACGCAATTCTCCGCATCGACGACAGGCGCGTAATTGATAGGAAAACGCTGCGCTTTGATGTGTTGTAGCATTTCATTGACGGTGTAATTTTCTTGTATCGTGAATGGTTTTTTATTGATAATTTGGTCGATAGGAATGTCATTGAGCTTGTGAATATTTTGAATCAAAGCGCGACGAATATCTGCATTCGTAATAATCCCAACCAATTGATTATCATCACCTTGAATTATCACAAAACCTGCTTTATAATTTTCTATACCATTTAAAATACTTAAAAAATCCAGTTCATTTTCTTGTAAAATAGGTGCTTCACCATTGGTCAGCATAAAATCGCGGACTTGGTATTTAGATGTAAAGTTTTGTCCTTTCAAATCCAATATCGCTGCCCCCAAATAATCGGATTTGAACAGATACGAACCCGACACGACAGATGCTACGCCCATATTGCGAAGTATAAAAGAAATTTCAGCATTGACACCGCCATCTACGTGTATTTTTTTTTCTGGAAAATGCTTTGCAAACGCCCGTATTTTTTTAAAATTAGACTTATTGAAACTACCGCCGCTTTGTCCGGGCGTAGTTGCCATTATGAGTATAAAATCAAAGCGATTTTTATACGCTTCAAAAACAGAAATATCTGTATCAGAGGTGATTGCAAGTCCTAATTTCGATTGGAAGGTGTCGGGAATTTCGAGCTGCGATTGTAGGTTTTCGTATTGAAATGTCACGTACTCTACGGGCGTTTTTTCCAATAAAGAAAAATAACGCTGCGGTTCGTCGGAAATGATGTGTAAATCAATCGGTTTGTCGCTTATTTTTCGGATATTTTTAATGTCTTCAAACACACTTGGGTCGTCATTACAATCAACATGGTACATATCCATATTGTGTGCTTCCAACTCGCGGATGAGCGTAGGCAAGGGCGTATCGGGGCGGGCGTATATGGATGCGGAAATTTTCATTTTATGTATTGAGGCGTTCTCGTGTTACTCTGTTATAGTTGAGTTCAAAATTACGCTTTTTTAGTAGATTTATAGCCTGATTAGAGATGATTCTAACATTTTTTACCAAATCCATCAATTCTACGAATAATACGCTTTTCGACTTGACAACCTCACTTCAAAACCCTAACTTTAGCGAAAGTTGTAATTTAATGTTATCCAAGAGGTAAAAACCACCCAACTACTTACTTTCTGTCTTTTTGTCGTGTTTTAGGACGAAAAAACTGCTGTTTTGTCCGAAAATATCTATTTTTTCAACGATATGCCGTGTGGCATAGAAGTTGAGCATTGAGCGAGCAACAAAAATCAAACTCTTTCATAAAGTGGAGCAAGTTACCCACCTCCCCAACACAACAAACGAGGAATCTACATGAGTATGTTTGAAGATATTTTTTTCCCACAAAACTTTGACGAAGGTGTCGAATTTATGCCTTTATTTTCAATAGGAAATGAAGACGAAGAGGAGGTTGAACTGAGCGGTGATTTTGACGATTTGCCTTTGCTCGCCCTTAAAAATACGGTGCTTTTTCCAGGCATCGTGATACCGATTACGGTGGGGCGCGATAAGTCTATCAAAGCTATCAATAAAGCCTATGACGATGACCGCTTGATAGGCGTCATCTCCCAGCGCAGCTCCAAAATAGAAGACCCCAAAATGGGCGACTTGTTTCAAGTCGGTACGCTGGCGCGTATCATGAAGTTGCTCAAAATGCCTGATGGTACGCTGACCGCTATTTTGCAAGGACAGGGACGTTTTGGGCTGAAAAGTGTCACTCAAACCGACCCTTTTTTGATCGGTCAGGTCGAAACCTTGGAAGACATTCCCCCAACAAACAAGCAGGAATTTAAGGCGATTACGGCTTCTATCCGCGACTTGGCAAAACAAATTATTGAGCTTTCGCCCAATATTCCCTCCGAAGCCGGTGTCATTCTCCGAAATATAGATAATAATACTTTTTTACTCAATTTTATCGCTTCCAATCTTGGGGTAAAAATTGACATGAAGCAATCTATACTCGAAATCAACGAAATGTCAAATAAGGCAGAGTTGATTTTGGAGCAAATGGATGGCGAACTCCAATTGCTCGAACTCCGCGACCAAATCGAAAATAAAGTACGCGGCGACCTCGAAAAACAGCAGCGCGATTATTTTCTCAATCAACAACTCAAAACCATACAAGAGGAACTTGGCGATGGCGGTAATGAGCAGGATTTGAAGGAATTGGAACTACGCGCCAAAAAGAAAAAATGGTCGAAAGATGTCAGCGAAGTATTTGACAAGGAATTGAAAAAACTGCGCCGTATCAATCCCGCTATGGCGGAGTATTCGGTAACACTCAATTACTTAGAGTTTTTGCTCGACCTTCCGTGGAATGAGTATACAAAAGATAATTTTGACCTTAAAAAAGCCGAAAAAGTACTCGATAAAGATCATTTCGGACTAGAAAAAGTAAAGGAACGCATCATTGAGCATTTAGCGGTTTTGAAGCTAAAAAACGATATGAAAGCACCGATTATTTGTTTGGTCGGACCTCCGGGAGTTGGTAAAACATCTCTTGGAAAATCAGTTGCTACGGCATTGAAGCGCAAGTATATACGTATGTCGCTTGGTGGTCTGCACGATGAATCAGAAATTCGCGGACACCGCAAAACCTACATCGGCGCAATGCCCGGACGCATCCTCCAATCGCTCAAAAAGTCAAAGGCGTCCAACCCCGTTTTCATTTTGGATGAAATAGATAAAGTAGGTAAGGATTTCAGAGGCGACCCTTCATCTGCCCTACTCGAAGTACTTGACCCTGAACAAAATAGCACTTTTCACGACAATTATCTCGATATAGATTACGACCTCTCAAAGATCTTGTTTATAGCAACTGCAAATTCGCTTTCGACCATACAGCCCGCCTTATTGGATCGCATGGAAATCATTCATGTGAGTGGTTATTCGCTGGAAGAAAAAGTAGAAATTGCAAAACAACACCTCGTACCAAAACAACGCGAAGCGCATGGTTTGAAAGCCAAAGATATTCGTGTAAAACCAACGCTTATCGCGCAAGTCATCAAGCAATACACTCGCGAATCGGGCGTACGCGAACTTGACCGTCGCATGGCTGCCGTTATGCGCGGCACTGCCAAAAAAGTAGCGATGGAGGAGGATTACAACGTCACGCTCAAACCCGACGACCTTTATGGCTTGCTCGGTCCGGTCAAGTATAGCAATGAACGCTATGCCGAGCCGCACATTCCGGGTGTCACAGTTGGTTTGGCGTGGACTTCCGTTGGCGGCGATATTTTGTTTGTAGAAGCGAGTTTGAGTGCCGGAAAGGGCAAAATGACGCTCACCGGAAATCTCGGCGATGTGATGAAAGAATCTGCCACTACCGCCCTAAGTTATCTCAAAGCGAATAGCGAATCACTCGGTTTGGATGCCAAGATTTTTGAAGAAAAAGACATCCACGTACACGTACCCGAAGGCGCGATTCCGAAGGATGGACCGTCGGCAGGTATCACGATGCTGACTGCCTTAACTTCCGCATTTACAAAGCGTCCAGTAAAGCCTTTCCTTGCCATGACAGGCGAAATCACGCTACGCGGAAAGGTATTGCCAGTGGGTGGTATCAAGGAAAAAATACTCGCCGCCAATCGCGCCGGCATCAAAGAAATCGTGATGTGCAAAACCAACGAAAAGGATGTGAAAGAAATTAAAGCGGAGTATATCGAAGGTTTGAAGTTTCACTACGTGAAAACAATGAATGAAGTGCTGGAGGCGGCTTTGGAGGATTGACAAATAGGTTAAATATGAACTAGCACAATAAAACGGAATTATCCATTTATTGGTTGATGATATATTTACAGAAAAACGGTTATTATTTTTTGACGTGTAGAGAAAATTCCTGATTTTCCTCTACACTTCGAAAAATAATAATTCGATAAATAGTTAATTCTGAAATAAAATATGATAAAAATAAAAAAACAGTTCCGCTCAGAATCAGGAATCTTATTGATAAACTCTATTCAGAAAACTCCCATTTAATTAAGCCTCATTTTGAGGAAGATTGCTTTGTGAATTTTAAAGAGATTGACGATGATAGCTCTGAATTTTATTTTAAAATTTATAGTCAAACATCAGGTGATACGTGTTCAATAAACTATCTACCTTATAATGATGTGAGCCCAAAATCGTCCGGGTACGCAGGTTGTAATTTAGATACGGTTGAAAAACAATTTAATGTTTGGATAACGCTAATAAAAAAATATAACGAAAGAAGCATCGTATTTGAAGACAATATAACCCAAAAATATTACGACGATCTAGAAGTTTACTTCAAAGTGATGGACGAAGATGCCGACTACGCTCCATTTAAGTTTAAAAAGCAAAATCTATAATACAAGATATTGAGGAAGCAAAATCAACAGTTTCCAAATCTACAAAAGCTGAAAACGCGAATAAGCTAAGAAAAATAGTATCAAAGATGTATAAGTTCAGTTATGATGTTGGTGAAAAAATAGTTGTTGCATTAGCCGCAGGAGAAATAAAGCAACTTTTTACTCATTTAGTCAAGTTAATTGGGGGTTAACAAAGCTACTTTTGTCAAAAAAGTTGCAAGCCACCCATTTTTACTCTAACTTTGAAATAAACATATCCACTATGCTATCAAACTTAGACAACGAAGTACACTTCAAAAATGTCTTTACAAATGTAGAGGTATTTCGTGCGTTTGCGAAGGATATTATTGGTATTGACTTAAATATCAGCAAAGTAGAAACCGAAAAAGTATTACCAAGCAAGGTCAGTGCAATTAAATTTCGGATGGATTTATTTGCTGAAGATGAAGAAAATCGAACGATAGTTGAGATTCAGAAAGTGGATTATGACTACTCTTTCGACAGGTTTGCCCACTATTTTTTAGCGAATTTGGTGGATATGCAAAGAAGTAGCAAGAATTATTCGTTTGATAAAGATGTCTATGTCATCGTTGTTGTAACTTCCGCTTATCGTATCAATGAATTGAATGGAAAACCGATAAAAGATGACGTTTTAATTACGGGTATTAACCCAAGAAATTTGCAAGGAATAGAACGGCAAATGACTAAACATCAAATGGTTATACTCAATACAACCTATGTGAATGAGCACACACCTGTACTTATAAAAGATTGGATGGATTTAATCACTGAATCCATGAAAAATCCTGAAAACCCTAATATCAATCGTAATAAATCCATCATTTTAAAAGCTGCACAATTAGCAGAAATAGACAACCTAAGTCCCGAACAACTCGCCGAAGCCAAAGAGGAAGAAATGCGAAAAGCTACCGTAGCACTTATAGAAGATACCACAAGAAAAGAAGTAGAAGAATCAATGATAATAAAAGGAATTAAAAAAGCTTTGACTCAAAAAAAATTATCCACCGAGGACATTGCAGACTTATTTGATGTCAGTATAACATACGTAGAAAAAATCGAAAAAGAACTCCGCTAAACCATCGCCCACCCAACACTCGTCTGTTAAAACAACGTTAAGACCTTCCCATTTTTCCAACGAAGCACGCTATTTGCCCGTTACATTTCCGTTCCCTGTTAAACTTCCTCTACAACATCGCGTCAAATAAAAAAAATTCCTTAACTTTGATTCAGTATGAGAAAATTCATTTTATCCATAATAATAGTAAGTTTTGCGCTGGCAGCTACGGCACAAACCAAAACAGACAGCGACATCGTACAAGTCTCCGGTATCGTGATGACGAGCGATAGCCTCGGTGCAGTATCCTATGCGACTATTGCCGTAAAAGGCACAAGCAGAGGAACTTACGCCAATTACGAAGGCTTCTTTTCCATCGTAGCACGTAAGGGCGAGACGCTACAATTTATGGCAATCGGTTACGATACAAAGGAATATACCATTCCCAAAGACCATATAGGCGACCGCCTCACGCTCGTTCAATTGCTGACTGACGATACCTATAATTTGCCCGAAACGGTCATTTTTCCGTGGCCCAGTCGCGAGCACCTCAAACTCGAATTTCTCGCACTCGATGTCAAAAAAGACCTCGAAGACCGCGCAAAAGAAAATCTCGACCAGCGACAACTCGCCGCAATCGGCGAAACAATGTCTATGGACGGCAACGAAAATAGCGACCTATACCTCCGCCAACAAGCGCAATCTTTCTACCATTACGGCGGACAAACGCCCTATCAAGGCATTTTTAATGCCTTCGCATGGGCAAAATTTATCAAGGCTTGGAAAAACGGAGATTTTAAAAAGAAGAAGGATTAGTTTATGTAGTTTGTAGAGTTTATAAGGTTTACAGAGTTTATTTTGCTTCGCAAAATTCTCATAATCAACTACTTCGTAAACGTTATAAACTTCGTAAACTAAATAAACCCTATAAACCAAAATATGAAAATAGTTTCTTATAATGTAAACGGCATTCGTGCGGCTTTGAAAAAAGGTTTTGCGGAATGGTTGGAGGCAGGTGATTTTGATGTCGTATGTGTGCAGGAAACTAAGGCACATCCCGAACAGGTGGATACGACGGTTTTTGACGAATTGGGCTATCACCACAACTGGGTGTCGGCACAAAAGAAGGGATATAGCGGGGTCGTTATTTTCTCCAAAAAGAAACCAGATAATATCGTGGAAGGCTGCGGCGTAGAGGAGTTTGACTGCGAAGGGCGTGTGATACGAGCAGATTTTGGCGACCTTACGGTGGTCAATATTTACTTTCCGTCGGGTACGACAGGTGGTGTGCGGCAGGAGATGAAATATCGTTTTCTCGACCACATTTATGAGTGGGTAGAGGCATTACGAAGGGAACGTCCAAAGCTCATTATCTTGGGCGATTACAACATCGCACATACGGAAATGGACATTCACAATCCGAAAAGCAATAAGAAAAGTTCAGGCTTTTTGCCCGAAGAACGCGAATGGATGACTAAGTGGTTTGCCAACGGTTTTGCAGATTCATTTCGCCAACTGAACCCCGAACAGGTGCAATATAGTTGGTGGAGCTATCGCGCCAATGCCCGTAATAATAATAAAGGCTGGCGCATCGACTATATTTCAGTTACCGAAAATCTGAAGGCACAATTAACTCACGCCCAACAACTTACCGAGGTCAAACATAGCGACCACTGTCCAGTTTTATTGGAATTGAAGGATTAAAAGGATTGTTTGATTGTAGAATTGTTTGATTGTTATTATATCATTTTCGCGTAGCGAAAAACAATCAAACAATTCTACAATCAGACAATAATTACTCATTCAACTTGATAAATTTATTGACCGTAGAAAACCAATTATCGCCACGTACTCTGATGAAATATGCGCCTGCTGACAAATTATCCGTTGGGAAACCTATCACATTTGACCCGGTAAATATCTCTGCTGAAGTTGTTGAAATCAAGGCTCCTCCCACATCCATTATTTCAATATAAACCGTTTTATCTGTATCCGTAAATAAGGTCGTGAATGCTTGATTTCCAGTTGATACCGGATTTGGGAATACATCAATATACGCCCCTACATTGCAGCCGGAATCTACTTTTATAATATCAAAATACTCATAGCTTCCGTTTATATCAACTTGTTTGAGTCGGTAATACATTGTAGTTCCTGCCCATGAATCCACAAAATTGTATGCTGTGTTTTGCAGTGAATTTCCGGCAGCTTCGATGCGCCCGATTTCGCTAAATTGAACTGCATTCGGGCTTCGTTCTATCACGAAATAATCCGAATTGATTTCTGTGGCGGTTTCCCATGCGAGGTGATTTTTGCAGTGGCGTTCTTCGCCTGTGAAATAGATTAATTCGACTGGAAAAGAACTTATACAATCTGAGACATTGCCATAAGAGTTCTCGGCGGTATTTTCTCTTGCGTCTACTCCATTTTCGGTAAAAACTTCGCCTACAAAAGTTGGTGGAAATACTGCTTGCGGATACCAAACGAGGTCGTAACAGGCATCGGCTTCCAATATATCAAACTCAATAATACCTACTTGCACCCATTCATCGGCAGTCAGATAGTAGCCGTCGCCTCCGGCAAGTTCTACATTATAAGATACGGTCGTATCTAAGGAGCCCGTCAAATTGTGCGGAGAAAATAAGGCAAAACCTAAATTACGTGTCACAGGGACAGGGCTGATAAAATTTGATATGGCCAATTCTTGCGCGATTCTTGGGTTCGCAATCGCGTTACGATTGAAAGAGAAGCGATAATTTTGTTCACTCATAAAAAATTCAGTGTCTGACGAAGCTGCTTTTACTTCTATGATGATACTAACATAACCATCATCATTAAAAGGAGTGTTGTCTACAAAACGCACATCACTTTGTCCGATTTGTGCTTGAACACTAAAAGTAGAGGCTGTAAAGATTAGTAGAAATAGTGTTAGATTTTTTCTCATAGTTTTTTATTTAAAGTATGTTTATTTTTCAAACATGTTTTGGAAAAAAGTAACTCAGGTTGTGGTGTGGATAACGCAACTTGAATTGATTAAAATAATATCTCCGACGCCAAATAAGTGAAAGAAATTAAATAAATTGTTCCATAATGCGCCGTAATTTTTTCTTCTAAAGAATTCAAAAAATCGTTGCATAGCCATAGCTACGGAACTATTTTTTGTGTTTTTTAGAAGGGAAAAGAACAAGCATAATGGGGCAAGTTATTTATTTTCTTTCACTTAGTGGTTTAGTAGCGAGCAAATAATAAATTTACGATTTCGACGAGATTATTTTGTCCTTAGTTTTCTTCTTGAAAGCGGGAGTTTATCGGGATAAATGACTGTTTTCGAGGAGGAAAATAAGGGCAAAAGAAGCCGTCCAAATCGTGAAGTTATTATTTCCTCTTCCTTTAGTATCAGGAACAAAATAAATGTATATTCTCGACTTGTTCTTTTTTCTTTATACGAACCAAAATCGACGTGTCCCGAAAGCATTCGGGATAAGGAGAATTTGGTGAAATATAAAGAGAAAAGGACGAGCCTAAAACTGAATTTATTTTTGCGTCGTTCCTTAATAACGAAAAATATTGCCATATAGTTGCTTTATAATATAATTTATTTTCTCATGAAAATAAAAAAGAAAGTACTATACAGTCCCTCACAATCAAAAACTGCATTAAATAGCTGTGATATAACATAGCTCTTTAATGCAGTTTTTGTAAAAATTCAGAATTGAACGTTGTAGTATTTTGCGAAGCAAAAAATACAATTCAACAATTAGATTTTATTCATTCAATTTAATGAATTTGCTTGCATTAGAGAACCAACCGCCGCCACGTACTCTGATGAAATACGTACCTGCTGCGAGTTTGTCTGTTGGAAACCTAAGCAGATTTGGTCCGCTGAAAATATTGATTGGCGTTTCAGAAATCAATGCTCCTGTTACGTCCATTACATCAATATAAACGGTTTCGTGTGTATCTACTGATAGTTTGACAAATGCCTCACTTTCGTTTGTAATCGGATTTGGAAATACGTCAATGAATGTACCCGTATCATCTGCATGACATTCTGAAACGATTTTTATCAAGCCGGTATAATTATAAGTTCCATCTATATCTACTTGCTTCAAACGGTAATACATTTCTGCGCCCGCCCATTGGTCGGTAAAACCGTAGGATTGATTTTCGTAAGAAGTTCCTGCGGCATTTACGCGCCCGATTTCGCTAAATTGATTGGCATTAAAACTGCGTTCTATCACGAAATAATCTGAATTGGTTTCTGTTGCTGTTTCCCAAGTCAAGTAATTTTTGCAGTCACGTTCTTCGCCTACAAAACTCGTTAGCTCTACGTTGAGGCATAAAGAAGCTATACAATTGGACTCATTGCCAAAGAAATTTTCGGCAGTATTTGACCTTGCATCTGCACCATCTTCGGTATATACTTCGCCTACAAAAGTCGGTGGAAAGACCGCCTGCGGATGCCAAACTAAATCAAAACAAGCATCTTCATCCAATACATCAAAGCCAATGCGACCTACCTGTACCCAATCATTTTCGTCTGAAGTAAGATAGTAACCATCTCCGCCCGCAAGTTCTACATTATAAGATACGACTGTATCCAAAGACCCTGTCAGGTTGTGTGGAGAAAATAGTGTAAAACCCAAATCGCGTGATACCGGTACAGGGCTAATAAAATTTGATATCGTCAATTCCTCAAGTATCACAGGGTTGGCAAGTGCATCGCGATTAAATGAGAAGCGATAGTTTTGCTCACTCATAAAAAATTCAGTGTCTGCCGAAGCTGCTTTTACTTCAATAATGAAGTCAATAGGACCAGTGTCGCAAGCGACACCTCCCTGCACAAAGCGCACATCACTCTGTCCATCTTGTGCATACCCATTAAAAGAGAAGGCTATTAAAGCCAATAAAATAAATAATGTTTGATTTTTTTTCATAATATAGTTGTTTATCTTTTAAAAAAAGATCTTATGAATCTACATCGCTTGTTGACTCACAATTTATGATGGATAGAGAGTAGTTTTAAATTAAATAGAGGCTGTTCAAAGCAACCATACTAATGACGAAGAAACTTAATTTATAGTTGCTTTTTGTTGAGAGCAAACAGGATAAAACACTTTATAAAGCTCAAAAATACTTTTTTCTTTGTGAAAATATTCATAATTGTGAAAAAAAACGGAAAAAGATGTGACAAGCCCAAACAACCCTTTTAATAAAAAAAGACTCTCCAAAGGTAACTCTGTCACAGTTACTTACGTTTGTAATGTATATATGACTCATAATTATACGATTTTAGAATTATTTTTATGCTTTTAAAAAAAATCACTTTCGCTGTATTCTCCTTATTTCTCGCATTTGTGGCACAATCACAACCCACTCTAATTGCTCCCGCCACGGGTAGTATAGGTGTGGAAGAAACGCCTATATTTGAATGGTCTGCCAATACCACAGGCACTTATACTTTGGAAATCCTTGAATGTCAAATTGATACCACGAATCAAGGTGTACTCGAACTCGATAATTTCGCGCTAGCTGCCGGACCGCTACCCATCGCGGAAATCCCTAACGACCTTTCTGGTTTGACTTATAATGTCCTCACAAATACATTTTTTGCAGTCAGCAATGGCATCACGGCAGTGTACGAACTCAATACCGATGGTAGCTACATTCGTACTATTGCGCTCAATGGTTTTGAAGATACCGAAGGGTTGGTTTGGATTGGTGGCGAAGAATATTTTGTCGTAGAAGAACGCCGCGGACGCGCCGTGAAAATCACTATCGGTGCAGGCACTGTTCAGGTGAACTATCCCGATACTTATATTCAATTGGAAGGCGGATGGGGCAATAATTTGGGAATTGAGGGCATCGCATACGAGGTGGCTACGAACAGCCTTTTTATCATAAAAGAAAAACAGCCAGCTGCCCTATATTACTTCACAATTCCAACAGTTTTTCCTGATACTATCGCCCCTCTCCTACCCTTTGACATTGATATAAATAATTTTAATTGCAATGATTTTTCAGGCTTACACTTCCATCAAAACCTACTCATTCTCAGCCACGAAAGTCAGGCAGTTATAGAAACCGACTTAATAGGCAACGAAATCAGCCGACTCTCACTCAGCGATAATGGCGCAGGTGGTTCATTGGAAACAGGGTTGTTTCAAGCAGAAGGCATAAGCATTGACAACGAGGGAAGCATATACGTTGTCAGCGAGCCGAACACCTTTTACAAATTTATAAACCCCAATCCTACACCACTTTTTGAGCTGAACGAAACTGCTTTTGCAGATCAAAACGTCAACCTCAATACGCTCACTATCGAACCCGAAATATTAGCATCTGAAACACAATATTGTTGGCGAGTAAAAAACAATGCGACAGGCGAATGGTCGGATTATTGGACCTTCACAACGGGAATTATTACTGATATAGAACAGCCACAAACCGAGCAAGGCGTACAACTTTTCCTACATCCTTCAAAAGACTTGCTAACCGTCAATTTTCAATCATTAAACACCGCATCAGCTGCCCAAATCACCATTTATAACACATCGGGCAAGCAGGTCATACAACACCAATTCAATCCCTCCCAAACACAAAACCTCACGCTCAACACCCAAAAATTACCGATGGGCGTTTACATTTTTTCCCTAAAAATAAACCAAGAAAATATCAGTCGCATTTTCGTGAAATATTAATGCTTTATGATACTACAATGCTACAGTGGAAAATCATTATCGCATCACAGCATCACAGCATTATCGCATTACAAATATGTTAAAGCTTTCGCCAGGTCTGCCACCAAATCGTCGGCATCTTCGACGCCTACGCTCAGGCGTATCAGCGAATCCGTCATACCTACGGCGAGGCGTTCTGGGCGCGGAATAGAGCCGTGCGTCATCGTAGGCGGATGCCCGATGAGCGACTCCACACCGCCAAGCGATTCGGCGAGGCTAAATAGATGTGTATTACTCATCACCTTTGAGGCAGCTTCGAGTGTATCCTCGTGCAACGTAAAAGATACCATGCCGCCAAAATCGCGCATTTGTTTCTTCGCAATCTCATGCCCCGGATGGTCTTCAAAACCTGGATAAAATACGCGATTGACTTTCGGGTGGTCGCGTAGATATTCGGCGATACTACGTGCATTATCGCAAGAACGCTGTACACGCAAATGCAATGTTTTTATACCCCGCAAGATTAAAAAGCAATCCTGCGGACCGGGTACTGCACCAGCCGCATTCTGAATAAAATACAACTTATCCGCAATCTCTTTATTACGTGTAATCACTGCACCATGCACAACATCCGAATGTCCGCCAATATATTTCGTTGCCGAATGCACGACCATATCCGCCCCAAAATCAAGCGGTGTTTGGAGGTAAGGCGAAGCGAACGTATTGTCCACACAAGTCAAAATCCCATGTTTTTTTGCCAAATCACAAGCCGCTTTGATGTCGATGACATTGAGCATCGGATTAGTAGGTGTCTCAATCCAAAGTAAGCGTGTATTTTCGTTGATCTTCTCCTCAATATTGCTCAAATCCGTCATGGCTACGAAATGTCCCTTCAAGCCAAAATTTCCGAACACCTTATTAATCAAGCGATAAGTACCGCCATACAAGTCATTCGTCGAAATCAACTCATCCCCACTCTTCATCATCTTCAATATCGCATCTGTAGCCGCCAATCCGCTCGAAAAGCAGGCGGCATACTCGCCGTTTTCGAGTGCCGCAAGATTGGTTTGCAATGCGTGGCGTGTTGGGTTTTGTGTGCGAGCATATTCGTAACCCTTATGCACACCCGGCGACTCCTGCACATAGGTAGAAGTTTGGTAAATTGGAGTCATAATAGCTCCAGTACTTGGGTCAGGTTCGATACCTGCATGGATTACTTTTGTTGCAAATTTCATATCAATATTCTTATTTCTGCGTTCTTCGTTCTTTATAATTTGTGAAAGCGAAGAACATGATAATTTCTTAAAACGAGACGTAAGGTAGTAAAATTTCTTATTTTTGGGCAAATTGTTTTACTTCAACAAATTTGAAAATATGAATACACATCATTTATGTCCTGCATTTACCATTTTCGTCCTCCTTTTCTCCTGCGAAAGCATAGACAAATTCCCTACTCCAAGCCGTCAATAATATCGAAAATCGGTGTCAATGCAAAGCAAGAAACACAACAAAAACAGTTGTGTTAGTATCAGGAACAAAATAAAAAAAATAACATTGAATTGTTTTAAATTACAAATAATAAAAATAGCAAGCATCCTAAAAATGCCTGTTATTTATAGTTTCCTATTGCTTTTATTTATCGTTAGCTGTGCCAAACAGCCAACCGAAGCAGAGCTACGCGCCCGACAGGAATACAGCGAATTGATGAACAGTTTTCGCTTTCCATATACCCTTGACACACCTACACAAATCCATAAGTTGCCGGAGGTTCTGCGCGAAATTTCGGGTTTGGGTATTACGAGTACGGGTGAGCTGGGTTGTATTCAAGACGAACTCGGCGTCATTTTCATTTATGATACCGACCAGTGCGAAATCAATCGTAGAATAGGTTATGGAAAAAGTGCTGATTACGAGGGAGTTACCTTTGTCGGGGACGATGCGTTTGTATTGCGTACCAATGGCAATATTTATCGTGTACTCGCCTTTGACGGTGGGCAACCCGTCCGCCAAAAACATAAAAGTTTGCTCAATCGTAAGAACAACACGAAGGGAATCGCCCACGAACCCAACAAAAATCGCATCCTCGCTATCTGCAAAGATGGCTATGCAGTAGAGGAGAATTTCGTAGAACGGCTCGCCATTTATGCCTACGATATTGATAGTAATACGGTCGCGGATTCGGTCGCATACTCCCTCAATCTCGATAAAGTGAAAGCCTATGCGGAAATCGCTGCCCCCGAAAGTTATAGAGAGGTTTTTCCGATGTTTTACAAATCGAATTTAAAGACCTTTCCTATTTATCCTTCTGCGCTTGCGGTACATCCCAAGACCGATGATATTTACATTGCTTCGAGTTCGGGGGGCTTACTTTTTATTCTCAATTCTGATGGTATTCTCGTTCATATTGAGCGACTTAGAGAGGATTCCTATTCGCAAATTGAAGGCTTGGCATTTCGACCAGACGGTACGCTGCTCATGGCTTCGGAAGGACAAGACGAGCCAGGGCAATTGTATGAATTTGAAATTAATGATTAATAATTAATGATTAATTTAGTGAAAGAAATTACGGAATTGACCATTAATTAGGCAGCACTGTTAAGTGCAAAATATCGGTAGCTTTTTTGGGATGAAAATTTGTTTTGAGTGTCTTTAGGTACTCCATATTACGAACCTAAAGGCTCGTTTGACGTATTTTTATTGAAAAACTTTACCAATATTCGACCTTTAACGAGGTCATATAACATTTTGTCCAATTAATGGTTAATTCCGAAAAATTATACATTAATCATCATACACCGTATATTTGTATTGCATTTTAATTTAAAATCAAATTATAAGAATGGAAAATTCACTTTTTACATATAAAATTTTTATACTTAGTAACCATAAAAAAATAAGTTCATAATTTCGACGAGGTTATTTTCTTCCTCTTCCCTAATTTTGGAATAAAGTCTAATGTTTATTGTTTTTTCATCCCCTAAACTTATTCTTAAACTTAAACTTCGTCATGAAATACGACTACATTATAATAGGTGCAGGTTCTGCAGGTTGCGTGCTTGCCAATCGCCTGACTGCCGATGGCAAACACAGCGTTTTGCTGCTCGAAGCAGGTGGAAAAGATACCAAAACAGACATTTCCGTTCCTGCTGCTTTTTACAAATTATTCAAATCGGATGTGGATTACGCCTTTCACACCACGCCACAGGCACACATGCAAAATCGGGAAATGTACTTGCCTCGCGGCAAAGTTTTGGGTGGTTCGAGTAGCATCAATGCGATGATTTATATTCGTGGAAACAAACAGGATTATAAAGAATGGGCGGCACTCGGCAATCGCGGTTGGTCTTACGAAGAAGTCTTGCCTTATTTCAAAAAGTCTGAAAATCAGTCTGTTATCAAAAATGAATATCACGGGGAAGGTGGACTTTTAGATGTACAAAATCGAAATTATACTAATGAATTATCCTTAGCTTTCGTGAAAGCTGGTGTAGAATTAGGTTATGACGAAAACGCGGATTTTAACGGCGCAAAACAAGCTGGATTTGGTCAGTATCAGGTCACGCATCGCAATGGTGTGCGTTGTAGCGCGGCGGTGGCTTACCTCAATCCTGCTAAATCACGAACCAATCTGACCATCCAAACCAAAGCTACCGTAGAACGTATTGCCGTTGAAAACCAGACTGCTACGGGCGTTGTGTACCACCAAAACGGGCAACAACATCAAGTCGAAGCCACGCGCGAAGTGCTACTTTGTGCCGGTACTTACAATAGTCCGCAAGTGCTGATGCTATCTGGTATTGGCAATGGTTCAGAATTGAAGCAACATAATATTCCCGTTCAAAAACACTTGCCTGGCGTTGGTAAAAACCTGCAAGACCACCTCGTTTATTTTTCCTTATTTAAGTGTAATTATAAAAAATCGCTGGATAGTGCAGAGCGTTTCCCTGTGGTTGCCAAGCATTTATATCAATATTTTTTGGGTGGTAAAAAAGGTCCTTTTGCGAGCAATGTAGGCGAAGCAGGCGCATTTGTCAAGTCATCGCCCGAACAGCCTGCGATTGATACGCAATATCATTTCGGACCAGGGTATTTTCTAGAACACGGGTTTCAAAAACCTAAAGGGAATGGTTATTCTATTGGTGGTAAGGTCTTGAATCCCAGTAGTAAAGGCACAGTCAAACTGGTTTCGGGTAGGTACGATGCTGCCGCTGCTATTGACCATAATTACATGAGCGACTCGGACGACGTGCGGCGTGCAATTTGGGGTTTTCGATTGGCACAACGATTGGGTATGACCAAGGCTTTCGAGTCGTATCGTACAGGTCGCTTTTTGCCCGAAAACTCGCTTAATGACGACTCAGCCATCGAAGATTTTATCTACGCCACAGGCGAAACGCTTTATCACCCAACCACCACTTGTAAGATGGGCAACGACAATATGGCAGTCGTCAGCGATGAACTTAAAGTGCATGGTATCAGTCGTTTGAGGGTCGTAGATGCCTCCATAATGCCCAATGTTACACGCGGCAATACGAATGCACCCACGATTATGATCGCAGAAAAAGCGGCGGATATGATTTTGGCAGACATACTTCTTTAGAGCAGGAATAAATCGGAAACAGTTTGAATAAATGGGTAGATGTATAAGGGCATGTTTAAATTTTTTCTACCTGAAAACCAATATCTTATGAACTTGACTTCACATCAAATCAGTCATTTATCTCGATAAACTCTTTCTTTGAGCTTCGCCAAAACCATCTCGATAGCTATCGGGATTGATTATCAGTTTGGAAAAAAATTAAACATGCTCTAAGTGAAAGAATAGTAGGTGTCGCTTTGATTTATTCATTTCATCATCTATTCATTTTATTTTAACCTGACTTTTTGGCAGGTTAAAATTTGCCTTCCTGATATTATGAGACCATTTTGGCGGAAAAAGTCGCCATTATGACACCGCTTTCATTTTTTCATGAAAGACGATTCTCTTTTAGAATTAGTCTAAGTTAGTATTTAAACTACTGATTTTCAGAATTTTATAACATTAAATTCATACCTATTTAACATAACGCTAACATAATTATTTTACTTATTTGCTTGGTTTTTGCTTATTAAAATTGTAAATTTGAAGTATGTATCAGGAACAAAAGTGAAAACATTTTTTTCATCAATAATTAACCAATAACTATAGATTATGTCTGCATTAGATTTCAATAATGACCTTGATAAGCAGGCATCGATGCTACAAGCTTTTGCATACAACCTCACTAAAAATGTGGAAGATGCTAAAGATTTGTTTCAAGAGACTGCCTATCGCGCCATAGTGAATCGCGATAAATTTCGCCCCGGAACTAACTTTAAAGCTTGGCTGTTCACGATAATGAAGAACATCTTCATCAATAATTATCGTAAAAAAGTCAAAGCAAATACCATAATTGATTCGACAGCGAATAATTATTACATCAATTCAGGACAGCATAGCGTTAAAAACGCTGCAAGTTCGGATATAATGATGAAAGAATTATTCAAAATAATTAATCGAATTGATGAGAGTACTCGTATACCGTTTTTGATGTATTACGAAGGATTTAAATACCAAGAAATTGCCGACAAGCTCGAACTGCCACTTGGTACAGTGAAAAGCCGCATTTTCTTTGCACGTAAAGAATTGAAAGAATTGATAAAGGATTATTACGTTGCAAATGACATGCAAGCTGTACTTTGGTAAAACAGTGATTAGTGATAATATTTTCACTATATAGTAAAAAGATATAGAAAAGGTTCGCCCATTTGGGTGAACCTTTTTTATTTTTGGCAAAATTTATTTTGTTCCTGATACTTAGTACACTGTTTTATAAATTTATTTACATTTTTTGACGTTTATTTTGAAATGAATCGAATCAAAAATGACGCGAATACTCACTGTATTTAAGGATTTTTTGGTGAAGAGTCATTTTAAAAGAAA
>Ga0209303_1000117_pt1 | contig 91253 bp, 80 predicted proteins | sample SidtaG_3_FD_187449 | JGI IMG/M metagenome (GOLD analysis project Ga0209303, IMG submission 187449) | Marine algal microbial communities from Sidmouth, United Kingdom - Sidmouth_Asex1 metaG (SPAdes) (version 2) | ecosystem: Host-associated > Algae > Red algae > Unclassified | place: Sidmouth...
GATGTGGATGGTGGTTACGACTTCACCGGCCTGGCGCCGGGTGAGTACGTGGTCGCGGTCGACACGGATGACCTCGCAGCCGGTGCTGCGTCGACGACCGGCGGGTTCTCGACGGTCGGCGTCGTCGTCGTCTCGGGTGACGACGTGGACACGGTCGACTTCGGTGTGGTCGAGCCGATCACCATCGGCGACTTCGTCTTCGACGACCTCGACGACGACGGTGTGTTCGACGCTCTCGAGCCGGGCATCGACGGTGTCGACGTCACCATCACGGGCACCTCGGCGGGCGCCTCTCACTCCGGCGGCCTGACGGTCTCGACCGTCGACGGCGCCTACGAGTTCACGGGTCTGCTGCCGGGCGACTACGCGGTCACGGTCGATCCGGGGACGGCTCCGGCCGGTGCATCTCCCAGCACGGCGATCTCGATCTCCGGCACGTACGAGTCGGGTGACGATGTCGACACGGTCGACTTCGGCTTCGTCACACCTGGATCGATCGGCGACTTCGTCTTCGACGACGCCGACGCCGACGGTGTCGCCGACGCGGGAGAGCTCGGCCTCGCCGGTGTCACCCTCGAACTGACGGGCCCGGGCGTTCCCGCCGGGACCACCGTGACCACCGACGGGACGGGTGGGTACTCCTTTGGTGACCTCGCCCCCGGCGAGTACACGGTGACCATCACCGACGCACCGGCCGGCTACTTCCCCAGCTCCGGCTCGAACGACCTGACCACGACGATCACGTCGGGTGACGACGACGACACGCTCGACTTCGGGCTCTATCAGGGCGCGTCGATCGGCGACACGATCTTCGACGACGTGGACGGGAACGGCGTACAGGATGCGGGCGAGCCCGGCATCGATGGTGTCGTGGTCGAGATCACGGGTGGGAACCTCACCGGTCCGATCACCGACACGACTGCGGCCGGCGGCCTGTACGACTTCACCGGCCTCACCCCGGGTGCCTACACGGTGACCCCGATCAGCGGTCTGCCCGCCGATGCAGTCAACACCCTCGGCGGAAGCGACCGCTCGGTCACCGTGTCGTCGGGTGACGACGTCGATGTTGCCGACTTCGGGTACTTCGTGCCGTCGTCGATCGGCGATGTGGTGTTCGAGGACTCGGATGGTGACGGCGTGCAGGATGCGGGCGAGCCCGGTCTTGGTGGTGTGACGGTGACGTTGACGGGTGGCGATCTCGCCGGTCCGTTGACGGTCGACACCGATGTGGATGGTGGTTACGACTTCACCGGCCTGGCGCCGGGTGAGTACGTGGTCGCGGTCGACACGGATGACCTCGCAGCCGGTGCTGCGTCGACGACCGGCGGGTTCTCGACGGTCGGCATCGTCGTCGTCTCGGGTGACGACGTGGACACGGTCGACTTCGGTGTGGTCGAGCCGATCACCATCGGCGACCTGATCTTCAACGACCTCGACGGAACCGGCACGTTCACCTCAGGTGACTCGCCGCTCGAGGGCGTCACGCTCACGCTGAGCGGAACGACGTCGGCAGGCGCGATCACGCCGATCACCGACACGACGGGTCCTGACGGCCTGTACTCGTTCGACGGGCTGCTGCCCGGCTCGTACACCGTGACGGTCTCGACCGTCGGCGGCGACCTGAGTGGCGACGAGTTCTCGACGACCGGTGGCGATGCACAGTCGACGAGCCTCGCTTCGGGCGAGACCGACGACACGCTCGACTTCGGCTACGCCGAGCCCGCGTCCATCGGCGACGTGGTGTTCGACGACCTGAACGGCAACGGAGTGCGCGACGCGGGCGAGCCCGGTATCGAAGGCGTCGACATCACGATCGTCGGCACCACGGCCGGTGCATCGCACCCCGGTGGCCTCACGATCCAGACCGGACCGGACGGCGCGTACCGCTTCTCCAGCCTGCTTCCGGCAACCTACGAGATCACCGTCGACAGTGCCGATGCCGACATGGACCCGGCGTTCGTCTCGACGACCGGCGGTGACACACAGACCCAGGTGCTGCCTCCCGGGGTGAACATCGACACGGTCGACTTCGGCTACGCCGCGCCCGTTTCGATCGGCGACTTCGTGTTCGCCGACTCGAACGTCGACGGCGAGCAGTCAGGTGAGGCCGGCCTCGACGGGGTCACCCTCGAACTGTCGGGCGGCGACCTCACGTCGCCGCTCAGCGACACGACGGATGCGACGGGTGCCTACTCGTTCGACGGACTGCTGCCCGGGACGTACACCGTCACCGTGGTCGGCGGCCAGCCGACCGACTCGTTCGTGACCACGGGCAGCGCGACGCAGACCACGACCGTGATCTCGGGTGTCGACGACGACACGCTCGACTTCGGTTACGGCGAGTTCGCCGACATCGGCGACCAGGTGTACGAAGACGTCGACGCCGACGGTTCGTTCGGTCCGGGCGACAACGGCTTTGCCGCAGTCGTCACGCTCACCGGTCCGTCGTTCCCCGCCGGCCAGGACTTTCCGACCGATGCGAACGGTCTCTACTCCGCAACCGACCTGATCCCCGGGAGCTACGACGTGGTCGTCTCCGGGCTGCCTGCGGGCGCCACGAGCACCGAGGGTGCCGGTGGCCACACGATCGAGGTCGCCTCGGGCGAGTCCGACGACACGGCCGACTTCGGCTTCTGGACGCCCGCCTCGATCGGCGACCTCGTCTTCGAGGACGCCGACGGCGACGGGGTCCGCGACGCAGGAGACGACGGCTACGCCGGCGTGACATTGGAGCTGACCGGTCCGGGTGTCCCGGCCGGGACGACCGTGACCACCGACGCGACCGGTGCGTACTCCTTCGACGGGCTCGCACCCGGTGAGTACACCGTGACCGTGACCGACGCCCCGGCGGGCGCCGTCAACACGCTCGGCGGCACGAGCCGGACGATCACCGTCGACTCGGGCGGCGCGATCCAGACTGCCGACTTCGGCTTCGCCGACCCGTCGACCGTCGGCGACTTCGTCTTCGACGACCTGAACGGAAATGGCGTCCTCGATGCCGGGGAGCCCGGTATCGCCGGTGTCACCGTCACGCTCGACGACGGCACCACGACCACGACGACCACGACGGCGGCGGGCGCCGACGCAGGTCGGTACGACTTCACCGGCCTCGCGCCCGGTACCTACTCGGTGTCGATCGACGCGGCCGACCTGCCCGCCGGAGCGTCGTCGACGACCGGTGCATTCTCGGTGACCGGTGTGACCGTCACGTCGGGTTCCGACATCGACACGGTCGACTTCGGCGTGGTCACACCCGCCAGCCTCGGTGACCTCGTGTTCGAGGACACCAGCGGCAACGGCAGCTACGAGCCGGCGACCGACGACCTGTTCGAAGGCGTCACGGTCACGGTGACCGGCACGTCTCCGGGAGCCAGCTTCCCGGGCGGCACGTCCGTCACCACAGGAACGACCGCCGGTGGCGACGCCGGAGAGTACTCGCTCGGCGGGCTGCTCCCGGGTGTGTACACCGTGACGGTGGCCGTCGGATCGGGCGACATGCCCGGCGACGTGAACTCGTCGACGGGTGGCGTCACACAGACGGTCACGCTCAGCTCGGGCGAGAACGACGACACGATCGACTTCGGCTTCAGTGTTCCCGCTTTCATCGGCGACCAGCTCTTCGTCGACAACAACGCAAACGGTGTGTTCGACAGCGGTGACGTGGGCCTGGCCGACGTCGACGTGACGCTCACCGGACCCGGCCAGCCGGCCGGGGGCACCACCATCTCGTCCGACGCCAACGGTGCCTACGGGTTCAGCGACCTCGCGCCCGGTGACTACGCGATCACGGTCGATCAGACCGACACCGACTACCTCGCCGTGTTCGGCGACGGCGACGAGATCTCCTCGACGGGTGGCGCAGTCGGAACGGCGACGATCCTGTCGACCAGCAACATCGACACCGTCGACTTCGGCTGGTACGCACCGGCCTCGATCGGCGACACGGTGTTCGACGACCTGGACGGCGACGGCGTGCAAGATGCCGGCGAGCCGGGCATCGATGGTGTGGTCGTGGAATTGTCGGGCGGCGACCTGACGGGGCCGGTCACAGCGACGACTGCGGGTGGTGGCCTCTACTCGTTCGACGATCTGACGCCGGGTGACTACACGGTCGACGTCCTGTCGGGCCTCCAGGCTGGCGCCGTGCGCACGCTCGGCTCCGGTGGTGTGACGACGACGTTGATGTCGGGCGAGGACGACGACGCGATCGATTTCGGTGCGTATGTGCCGGCGTCGGTGGGTGACTTCGTGTTCGATGATCTCGACGGTGATGGTGTGCAGGATGCGGGCGAGCCCGGTCTCGATGGTGTGACGGTGACGTTGACCGGCGGCGATCTGGCTGGTCCGGTGACGGTGGCGACCGGTGCGAACGGTGACTATTCGTTCAGCGGTCTCGCTCCGGGCGACTATTCGGTTGCGGTCGATGCGGCGGGTCTGCCGGGTGGGTCGTATGTGTCGACGACGGGTGGAGACACCTCGTCGGTGACGTTGGCGTCGGGTGACGAGGTCGACACGGTGGACTTCGGATACGCGGCTCCGGCCTCGATCGGCGACACGGTGTTCGACGACCTGGACGGCGACGGCGTGCAAGATGCCGGCGAGCCGGGCTTCGGCGGCGTCGTGGTGCAGATCAGCGGCGGCGACCTGACCGGTCCGACCACGACGACGACCGACGGCTCCGGCAACTACTCGTTCGACGGCCTCACAGCCGGTGACTACGTGGTCGAAGTCATCGGCGGTTTGCGCGCCGACTCGGTGCAGACGGCCGGTGCCGGTGGTATCGCGGTCACGCTCGGTTCGAACGAGAGCAACGACGACGTCGACTTCGCGGTGTACGTCCCGGCCCTCGTCGGCGACTTCATCTTCGACGACCTGAACGGTGACGGAGTGCAGGATCCCGGCGAGCCCGGCTTCGAGGGCCTCCCCGTCCTGCTCTCCGGAGGCAACCTGCCTGCGACGATCGCGACGAACACCGGCAGCGGCCCGAACGCCGGTCGGTACTCCTTCGACGGTCTGGCTCCGGGCACGTACACGGTCACGGTCGACACCGGCGGCCTCCCCGACCCGGCGTACTCGTCGACCACGGGTGGTGTCGCCACGGTCGTGACGCTCACCTCGGGTGACCGCGACGAGTCGGTCGACTTCGGTTTCGCCGCAACGGCGTCGGTCGGCGACCTCGTGTTCGACGACCTCAACGCCGATGGCGTGCACGATGCCGGTGAGCCCGGCCTCGCCGGTGTCGTCGTGCGCCTGACCGGCGACGGCGTCGACGTCACCGCGACGACCGACGCGGATGGCGCCTACGAATTCTCCGGCCTCGCTCCGGGCGACTACGACGTGGACATCGACTCCGGCCTCGCGGCCGATGCGGTCCGCACGCTCGGCAGCGGCGGCGTGAGCGTGACGCTCACGTCCGCCGACAGCATCGACACCGCCGACTTCGGCGCCTACGTGCCGGTGTCGATCGGCGACCGTGTGTTCGTCGACGAGAACGGCAATGGCACCGACAACCCCGGGGCCGGCGACACACCGCTCGCCGGCGTGACGGTGACGCTCGAGGGCGACGATCTCGCTGCTCCGCTCACCGACGTGACCGATGCGAACGGCTTCTACGGCTTCGACGGGCTGACGCCGGGTGACTACACGGTGACGCTCACGAGCGGCATCGACGCCGGGCTCGAGTCGACGACCGGTGGAAACACGGTCAGCGTGACGCTGCAGTCGGACACGCCGCAGCTCGACGTCGACTTCGGTCTGGCCGAGGACATCGTCATCGGCGACCTCGTCTGGCACGACCTGAACGGCAACGGCACGTTCGAATCCGGCGAGCCCAGCCTGGCCGGCGTGGCCGTCCAGTTGGTCGACGGATCCGGCACGGTCGTGGCCGCCACGACGACCGACTTCGACGGTTCGTACCTCTTCAACGGCGTCGCCCCCGACCCACTCGCCTACACGGTCCGCATCGTGACGTCGACCGTGCCGGCCGGTTATGCGCCCACCACCGCCGAGAGCACCACGGTCACCGCCACCTCGGGCGACGACGTGCTGACCGCCGACTTCGGCTACTCGACGACCGGCTCGATCGGCGACCTCGTGTTCGACGACCTGGATGGCGACGGAGTGCGCGATGCCGGTGAGCCCGGGATCGACGGACTCGTCGTCACCCTCACCGGTGGCGGCCTGCCCGCCGGCGGGGTCACCGACGTGACCGACACCGACGGTGTCTACGGCTTTGCCGGCCTCGAGCCCGGCTCGTACGTGGTCACCGTGAGCGGCCCGACGGGTGCCTCGCCGACCACCACCGGCGGCGACAGCCAGACCATCGACCTCGCCTCGGACGAGAACGTGGAGACGGCCGACTTCGGCTACGCCACGGGCGCCACCATCGGCGACCTCATCTGGAACGACCTCGACGGCGACGGAGTCCGCGATGCGGGCGAGCCCGGTCTGTCGGGCGTCGAAGTCCTGCTGACGGGCGACAGCGCGAGCTTCAGTGACACCACCGACGGCAACGGCGCCTACTCGTTCACCGGCCTGGCGCCGGGTGAGTACACCGTGACGGTCAACCCGACGACCATCCCCGTCGGCGCGAACTCCGGAACGCAACTCGAACCGACCACGATCGACGCCATCGTCGTGAACGTCGCCTCGGGTGACATCGTCGACACCGCCGACATCGGCTACGCGACGACCGCCACCATCGGCGACCTGATCTTCGACGACCTCGACGGCGACGGCCTGCACGATCCCGGTGAGCCGGGACTCGACGGGGTGACCGTCGAACTGCTCGACGACAACGGTGACGTGGTCGACACTCGGACGACGAGTGACGGTGCATACGCATTCGACGTCGCACCCGGTGAGTACACGGTGCGCATCGACGTCACGACTCTTCCGACCGCCGACTCGGTCCAGACGACCGACCCCGCCGTCGCGACGATCACCGTCGCTTCCGACACGACCGAACTCGCCGTCGACCTGGGCGTCACCCGCCCGTCGACGATCGGCGACTTCGTCTGGGACGACCTGAATGCGAATGGTGTGTTCGACGCTGGCGAACCCGGCATCGAGGGTGTGACGATCCAGGTGTTCGACGGGGCGACCCTCGTCGGGAGCGACACCACCGACGCCGACGGCGCCTACGTCGTGGCCGATCTGGCCCCTGGCAGCTACACCGTGCAGGTTCTCGCTTCGACGGTGCCGAGTGGCACCAACTCGGGCGTCACGATGGTCCCCGCACCTGGCGTGCCGACGGCCGTGACCCGCACGCTCGTCTCGGGCAGCAGCGTCACCGACGCCGACTTCGCTTACTACTCGCCCGCAACGATCGCCGGCGAGGTGTGGCACGACACCGATGCCGACGCCGAGAACGACGACGCTGCACCGACCGAGCCCTGGCTCGACGCGGTCGTGGTCGAACTCGTCGATCCGGTGAGTGGAACGGTCGTCCAGTCGGTCACGACGACCAACGGCGCGTACAGCTTCACGGGTGTCACGCCCGGCACGTACGACGTGCGTGTCGACGAGACCAACGTCCCGGCCGGCTACTCGTCGACGACGGGCAGCAACCCGACAACGGTCACGGTCGAGTCCGACGACTCGATCGACGACATCGACTTCGGCTATGCCTCACTGACCGGCGGCGCCATCGGCAACGAGATCTTCGACGACCTCGACGGCGACGGCACCCGCCAGCCGGGCGAGCCCGGCCTCGACGTGACCGTCGAACTGCTCCAAGGTGGGGTCGTCGTCGACACCCGCATCAGCGTGGGTGGCAGCTACAACTTCGTGAACCTGTCCCCGGGTGACTACGAGGTTCGCGTCGACACTGCGACGTTCCCGGCCGGCTACACGCCGACCACGGGTGAAACCAGCCGATCGTTCACGATCGAGTCGGGCGATGCGCCGGTGACGACAGCCGACTTCGGCCTCGCCGCTCCGGCCACCGTCGGCGACACCATCTTCTCCGACCTCGACGCCGACGGTGTCCAGGACGCCGGCGAGCCTGGCCTCGCCGGAGTCACGGTCGAACTGCGTGACGGTGCCGGCAACGTGCTGGACTCCGCGGTGACCGACGCCGACGGCTCGTACAGCCTCACTGCCGATCCCGGCAGCTACGACGTGGTCGTGGTCGAATCGAGCGTGCCCGACGGCGCCAACTCCGGCACTCGGCTCACCCCGACCTCGCCCGACGGCTTCGCCATCACCCTCGTCTCGAACGAGACGCGCGACGACCTCGACGTCGGGTACGCGACGACGGCGTCGATCGGCGGCGTGATCTTCGACGACCTCGACGGAGACGGCGCCCACGATGCCGGCGAGCCCGGCCTGCCCGGCGTGACCGTGCTGCTGAGCGATGGAACGACGACGACGACCGTGGTGACCGGCACCGACGGTACCTACGTCTTCGACGGACTCACGCCCGGCTCCTACACGGTCTCGGTCGATCCGACGACGCTGCCCACCGGCGCATTCCCGACGACCTCGACGACCCCGGTCGACGTGACCGTCGTGTCCGACCAGTTCGTCGACGACGTCGACCTCGGCTCTGCCACGCCCGGCAGCGTGACCGGTGCGATCTTCACCGACCAGAACGCCGACGGCATCCAGACCGGTGACCCCCTCGTCGACGACGTCACCGTCGAACTGCTCGACGCGGCCGGCGACGTGGTCGCCACGACGACGACCACCGACGGGACCTACACGTTCGGCGGAGTCGTGCCAGGTGAGTACAGCATTCGTGTGATCGCTCCGACCGGATCCACCTTCACGGTCCCCGGTGCCGGTGGCGACGACACGGTCGACTCCGACGTCGATCCGACGACGGGCCGGACCGGCGCCTTCACCATCATCAGCGGGGCCACCATCACCGATGTCGACGCCGGCGTCTACGAATCGGCCAACCTCGGCGACACCGTATTCCTCGATCTCGACGGTGACGGTGTCCGTGACGACGGCGAGCCCGGAGTGCCGGGTGCCGTGGTGACGTTGCTCGACAGCGACGGAAACGTCGTCGGAACGGCGACGACCGGTGACGACGGCGGCTACTCCGTCGACGTCCTCCCCGGCACGCACACCGTCGTCGTGGACCTGCCGACCGGGTACGTCCCGGGTGTCGACGGCGACCGCCAGACGGTCACGGTCACCTCGGGCTCGACCGACGACACCGTCGACTTCTCGTCCGTCGGTTCCCTCGACATCAGCGGCAGCGTCATCTACGACGTGTCCAACGACGGGTCGCTCGACGCCGACGATCCTGGTCTCGGAGGTGTGACCGTGACGGCCACCCTCCCGAGCGCCGAGGGCCCCATTGTCTTCACCACGACCACCGGCCCCGATGGAGGCTTTGTGTTCGACGGCGTGCCTCCGGGCGAGTACACGGTCGTGGTCGACCCGACGACGCTGCCCGACAGCATCGTCGACCCGACCGTGGACCCTGATGCGGGGGCCGACCTGAGCACGGTCGTCACCGTGGACGGCACCTCGGTCAGCGACATCGACTTCGGCGTGAGCGGAACGGCATCGCTCGGCAACGTGGTCTTTCTCGATACCGACGGCGACGGGGTGCTCGATGCCGGCGAGCCGGGCGTCGCAGGCGTGACGGTCATTGCGACCGTCGAGACCTCGGGCGGCACCATGACGTACACGACGGTCACGAACGCCGACGGCGAGTACCAGTTCGACAACCTGCCCGCCGGCACGTACACGATCACGATCGATCCGGCGACCGTGCCGGCCGGGATGCAGATCTCGATCCCCGCGATCACGGCGGTGCTCTCGCTGAACGGCAACGACCAGGACATCGACTTCGCTGTGGTCCTGGCCGACGGACCAGAAGCACAGGACGACTCCGAGGTCACGTCGTTCGGCACGCCCGTCGTGATCACGGTCCTCGCGAACGACACGCTGGTGCCCGGCACCACGATCACCTCGGTGACCGAGCCGAGTGACGGGACCGTGTCGATCAACGACGACGGGACCGTGACGTACACGCCCGACGACGGATTCACCGGTGTCGACACGTTCGACTACGAGATCTGCGACCTCGCCGGCCTGATCGCAGCCGGCGACACGGCGGCCAACCGCGGCATCCTCTGTTCGACCGGCACCGTTGTGGTGCTGGTCGCCCCGCCGGGAGTCGGCCCCGGCGACCCGCCGACGACCACGACGCCGGGTACGACCACGCCGGGCACGACGACGCCGGGCACGACGACGCCGGGCACGACGCCGGGCACGACCACTCCGGGCGGCACGACGGACGGCGGTTCGACCGGCGGCGGGACGACCGGCGGCGGGACGACGACTGGGACGACGACGTCGGGGACGACGACTGGAGGGAACGGTTCCGGGACGACCACGACAATGCCGAACGCCACCTCGTCGACCGGTCAGGACATCCCGAAGACCGGCTCGGAGATCGGTGGCATCAACACGATCGGCCTCCTGATCTTGCTCGCCGGCCTCGTACTGTGGTTCATCAGCCGTCGCCGTCGCCCCGACGACCAGGATCCGGCATCGATCACCCGCAGCAACGCCTGGCCCGCCCCGCAGGTCTGATCGGCCGCCGGCTCGACCGGGCGTCGACAGGCCGGTCGGGCCCGGTGGACGGAATCGAACGTAGCGTGCACCTTCATGACACAGTCGGAGCCGCACGAGCACGGATCACACGCAATCGAGCGTCGGTGCGACGTGGCGGTCATCGGTGGGTCGGCTGCCGGTCTCGCAGCAGCGCTGCAACTCGGTCGACAGCGTCGATCGGTGATCGTCGTCGATGCCAGCGAGGGGCGCGATGCACTGGGAGCACGTATGCACGGCGACCTCGATCACGAGCGGGAGGCTTCCGCCGACTCCCAGGCGGATGGTCGTGGCGACGTGCGCGGCCACGGCGGTGAGATCATCGCCGGCCGCGCCCTCGCCGTCACCCGGCTCGACGACGACCGATTCCGGGTCGACCTCGCCGGAGGGAACTCCGTCCACGCTCGTGGGTTGGTGCTTGCCTCCACCGACCACCCGAGTGGCCTCGGTGATGCGATCTCGGTCGACTCGGCGGGGGCCACGTCGGTGCGTGGGGTGTGGGCGGTCGGCGACGTGACCGGCCCGACTCAGCCGGGGCTCGATGGTGCCGCGGACGGCGGCCGAGTCGGCAGCGTGATCTGTGCCGACCTCGACGCGGCCGACGTCGAGTCCGCTGACGCCGCAGGTGCAGCGCCAGTCTCGGCACGCCAGTCCGATTGGGAAGCTCGCTACGACGGCGAGCAGGTCTGGAGCGGCAACCCGAACGGAACCCTCGTCGCCGAAGCGGCGCCGATGGCGCCCGGGCGCGCACTCGACGTGGGCGCCGGAGAAGGCGGAGATGCCGTGTGGCTCGCCGAGCACGGGTGGACCGTGACCGCAGCCGAGATCTCCGAGAACGCGCTCCGGCGACTCGACGCGGTCGCCGACCAGCGGGCGCTCGCGATCACCGGTCTCCACACCGACGCGAATGCGTCTGCACCGTTCGAATCGGACGCATTCGACCTGGTGACAGCGCACTATGCGTCGATCCACCGCACCCCCGACTCGGTCGGTATCGAGAACATCCTGCGCGCCGTGGCTCCTGGTGGCACATTGCTGTATGTCGGCCACGATCCCGAATCCATGCGAACACCGATCGATGTCGATCAGCACAGCAGAGCGTTCGACCCCGACGCGTACATCGGCGTCGATGATGTCGCCGATCGTCTCGCGAGTCGGTCCGGCTGGACGATCGAAGAACACGGAAAGCGTCCTCGGCCGGGGGGTGCTGTCTCGGCCCACCACGTCGACGACGTCGTGCTCCGGGCGAGGCGTGACGAAACGGGTGCGGTCTGACCCGAGATCGAGTCGGGATGCGAACGCCCTGACGGACGGTCGTCAGCAGGTGATCCCGACCTGGGCTTGGATGACGAAGAGCGGGTTGACGTCGTCGGCCTCGGGGTCGATCGGGATCTCGGGAGACTCGAGGGTCACGCCCTGCTCGGCGAGCTCGACGACGCCGACCTGCTCGACGAACCCCTCCGCGGTGCATGCGGCCTTGTCGGGTTCGATGCCGTCCTCGATGAACGATTGCGTCAGAGCGGCGATCAGCGCTTCTTCCTCGGCGTCGGAGACCGAGTCGCTGTGCGCCGGTTCGGCGGAGGTCTCGGTGTCGTCGGGCGCCGCTCCGGACTCGTCGACGGCAACGGCCGAGGGTGTCTCCGCGAAGTCGCCGTCGCCACACGCGCTCGCTGCACATGCGAGGGGGATGGCGAGGGCAGTCAAGGTGAGGAGAGCTCGGCGGGCCGACCTCGTGCCGGCTCGGACATGGTGGCCGATGTCGTCGCTCATCGCATGACGCTAGCGGTTGCCCCGCCCCCGTGACCGCTGATTCCGTCGTCGGCATGCCGCGAAGTACCTTCGGCACCATGGCTGAAACAGAATTCTCGGGTCGAGTTGCGATCGTGACGGGGTCGTCGAGCGGGATCGGCGAGGAGACGGCGCGGCGTCTCTCGGCGCTCGGTGCGACGGTCGTCGTCAACTCGGCGTCGTCGGTCGCGGCGGGCCAGGCGATCTCCGATCAGCTGCCCGGCGAGTCGACCTACATCCAGGCTGACATCGCCGACCAGGAGCAGGGGCACGCCCTCGTCGATCAGACGATCGAGAAGTACGGGCAGCTCGACTTCTTGATCAACAACGCCGGATGGACCACGCAGGTCGCGCACCACGACCTCGACGCGCTGACCGACGACATCTTCGTGAAGACGTTCGACGTCAACGTGTTCGGCACGTGGTGGCTGACGAAGCGGGCGATTCCGCACCTGCGCGAGTCGAGCGACCCGAACATCGTGAACATCACGTCGATCGCCGGTGTGCGGCCGGTGGGATCGTCAATGGCGTACTCGATGACGAAGGCAGCGCTCAACCAGATGACGCTGCTGCTGGCGAAGTCGTACGGCCCGATCCGGGTCAACGCCGTGGCGCCCGGCCTGGTGAAGACGCCGTGGACCGAGGAGTGGGACGACCAGCACGCCGCCGTCGCTGCAACCGCGCCGGTGCCCCGATCGGCCACGCCCGAGGACTGCGCCGAAGCGGTCCTTGCGCTGCTGCGCAACAAGTACACGAGTGGCGAGATCTTCGTCGTCGACGGCGGCCTGACCCAGCGCATGTGAGCGGTAGGGGTGCGCTGTCGTGGCGGGATCGCCGAGCGTGCGATCGATCTGGACCGCCGTCGTGGAGAGTTCGAACATACGTTCGAACTCTGTAACACCCCCTGAGTACTGTTGGTTGCATGAGTTCGGGGCCGATCAGCGAGTGCGTGGAGGAGTTGGCCGAGCGCGCCGACCCCACGCCCGCAGTCACCGCGGCCACGCGTGGGATGCGACGGTTACGGGCCGAGCAACTCGACGAAGTCGACGCCGTGGTGAACGGCGGATCGTTCTACACCCGTGGGTTCCGGTCACCGACAGACTGGCTGACGGTCACCACCCGCGAATCCGTCGGGCTCTGCAAGCTGACATTGCAGTTGGCGGATCGGATTCAGAAGATGCCGCTCGTGAAAGCCAGTTTCGGTCGTGGTGATCTTGCCGAGTCGGCGCTGCGTCTGCTGTGTTCAGCGTGGGCGGAGTCGATCGCCGAGGTGTTCGCTCGTGACGAGCAGATGCTGTTGGGCTGGGGCATCAAGCTGCCGGCCACAGATCTGAAGCTGGTGCTCGATGTGTGGCGCATGCGCGCGGACCCGAATCGTGAGACCGGCAGCGCACACGAGCAGTTCGACAAGCGCGCCCTGCATCTGTCGGCGCTGATGGACGGGATGGGTGTCATCGACGGGGTCCTCGACCGTGAAGGCCTCGCCCTCGTCCGCGAAGCCATCCGCGCACTCTCCCAGCCTGTTGCCGGTGAGTCCCGCTCTGCTGCGCAGCGGCGGGCCGATGCGCTGGTCGAGATGGCGAGGATCACGATCGGGAACCTCGTGCCTGAGGTCGGCAAGAAGCGTCGCAAACCGAAAGTGATCGCGACGATCGCGTACGACGACCTCGTTGCGGGGTCAGCGGGTGGTGTCGTGGACACCGACCTCGACACGATCGTGATGCCGGCCGAGACGATTCGGCGGATGGCGTGTGATTGCAACGTGCACCGCTACATCACCAACCCTTTGGGAACTGTTGTCGACTACGGCCGCAGCCAACGCGTCGTCACCGACTCACTGTTTGACACGTTGATGATCCGCGACCACGGCTGCCGGTGGCCTGGCTGTGGGATTCCGGCCGGGTCGTGTGATGCGCACCATGCGCAGCACTGGCTCGACGACGGCAACACCGAGCCCGACAACCTGGTGTTGTTGTGCTGGTTTCATCATCACTTGTTGCACGAACAGCACTGGAGTATCGAGCCCCTCGGGGCCGGCCACTTCACCTTGAACGACCCCAACGGCAGCACCTCACAGATCAGGCCGCCCCAGGTCGGACTCACCCCACCGATACCACCACCGACCACGCCGCCACCCACGCCGCCAGCCATGCCGCCAGCCACGCCGCCACAGTTGTCACATGACTGAAAATCGCGACGGCCACAGTTCGTCACACCCGACTGAACATGCCCGACCGCGCCGGCCGACGTTCGTGCACACAGCGAAGAGAACGGCCGTCCCGGACCCGACCCGACCCGACCCGATCCGCTGGCCGCTTGCGCCAGACCATTCACTCCAACCGAACATCTCGGTGCCGCCGGCTGACGTCCGTGCACACAGCGACGGGAACGGCCGTCCCGGACCGGACCCGACCCGCTGGCCGCCGGACAATGCCAGCCAGATGACCCACACCGCCTGAAAGCCCTGGCGACGCCGAATCTGAGTAAGGCGGAACAAAGCAACCCCCGGATGCCCGACAATGCCCCGTGGACAGCTTCGCCGAGGGACAACTGATCTCAGGTATCGGCACGGTGTTCACGCTGAACAGCGGCGAATCTGAGTAAGGCGGAATGAAGCAACCCTCGGGGGCTGCCCGCAGTGATCGCTGCCCGAGGCGGTCCGTTGCTCGAACCGTCGACCGCACGGCAGCCGACGGGGGCGTCAGGGCTGTCGTGCGGCGAGTTCGGTCAGCCAGGTCGGGAGTCGGGTGGGACGGCCGGCGGTGGTGGTGCAGCCGTGGACGGTCACCCCGGTGGTGCGAACATCGTGCGAGCCGGTGTCGGTGTCGGTGTCGGTGTCGGCCTCGGTGTCGGCCACGGCCGCGGTGACCAGGTAGCTCATCTGGAACGTGGCGCGGGTGGCGGCCGCCAGGGAGAGGTGGACGGTGAGTTGCTCGTCGAAGCGGCACGGATGGCGGTACTGCACGAACGACTCGAGCACGGGTGACTCGATGCCGTCGGCTCGCCACGCCGTGAACGGTCGCCCGACATGGCCGAGGAACGCCACTCGGGCCTCCTCGAAGTACACGAGATAGTTCGAGTGGTGCACGATGCTCATCGCGTCGGTCTCGGCGAACCGGACCCGGATGTCGTGAGTGAAGGAGTAGTCGCTCGGATCGGTGGACGGTTCGACGGAGAGGCGCACCGGTCGAGTCTGGCGCACCCGGGCCAGACTGAGCGAGTGACGCCGGCGATCGCGCTCCTCGAATCGGCGGGCGTGCCGTTCGACGTGCACGAGTACGACCGTGGCGACGAGCGGCGCGACTTCGGGCGTGAGGCAGCAGAGTCGCTCGGACTGGACCACGACCAGGTCTTCAAGACGTTGCTCGTCGACGTCGGCGGTGACGGTGGAGCCCGGGACCCCGTTGTCGTCGTGATCCCGGTGAGCTGCATGGTCTCGATGAAGCTCGTGGCCGCAGCAGTCGGGGCGAAGAAGGCGACGATGTGCGACCCCGACGATGCCGAGCGGATCACGGGTTACGTGGTCGGCGGCATCAGCCCACTCGGTCAGCGCAAGCAGCTCACGACGGTGGTCGACGAGATCGCGACGCTGTTCGACTCGATCTACGTGAGCGGAGGCAAGCGGGGACTCGACATCTCGCTCGCCCCGACGGCGCTCGTCGAACTGCTCGATGCCACCGTCGCCGACGTCACCGCGCCGGGTGGCGCATGAGCGCTTCGATCCGGGCGACCCGCGTGCGGGCCGGCGGATGCGAGCTCGCGAGGCGGCCGCGCCAACCGGTCGGGCGTCCTGTCCCGCCCGTCACGATGACCCGCCGCAGCGCGCTCGCGAGTTGGGGTCCGAACCCCATCCGCACCGCACGCTGATCGGCATCGAACTCCGACTGGTGGCCCACCAGGTTGGCGAGCGCTGTGCTCGCCCGGATGCCTGCGGTGAACACCCACGCCACGATGCGAGCAATGGCCGACATCGTCCTCGCGACGATCGAGGCGCCCGTCGACCCGCGTCCGAAGCTGTCGTCTGCAGCGACCGCGACGTGGTGGAAGAAGGCTCCGATGCGAGCGAGCAACAGGACGGGGATCGACAGCCAATGTCCGATCGTGATCGCCACGGTGTGCAGGCCGAGGTGGTGGCTCAACTCGTGAGCGAGCACGCCCTGCAGCTCGGCGGTGGTCAGCTCGTGCACGGCGAACGACGTGATCACGACGAGGTGCCCGCCGCATGCGAACGCATTCAGCTCGTCCGACGGGAGGATGCGCACCACGAAGGTGTCGTCGTCGAGCCCGGCGGCGTGGACGATCTCGTTCCACAAGGGCCGGATGGCCTCTTCCTCGACGGGCTCCGGGCGGCGGGCGCCGAGCGCCGGCGTCAGCGCCACCACTTGGAACGGTCGTACGAACAGCAGTGGTCCTGTCGCGACGAAGACGATGAGTACCCAGACGAAACGGACGTCGGCCACCAGTCGGAGCGGGAGCCAGAGACAGACGAGCGCGAGGAGCGAGAACGGCGCCATGGCGATGACCGGGACGAACGCCGACAGGGCGGATCGTTCGACGCGCCGTCGCTCCCTCCGCACCATCTGCCCGGTCACCGTGACAGGCTAGGGCCCGGACATCGTGGGCACCGTCGGTGTCGGAGCGGCCACACAGGCGGCCGACGCCGGCTGTGCGATCATGTGTATCTCAAGATGTCGGCGGTATCCGCCGATACTCCGTCGGAGGGTGCACACTGCGTTTTCCATGATGACGAGCGGCGAGCATTCGCCTGAGCAGGACGACGACGTGCACAAATCTTCCATCGAGCAGACCCGAGTGCGTGCTCTGCTCGACGAGGTCGCTGCCTGCCGGGCCACCGACCCTGTCGCTGCTCGCAAGATCGCGCTCGAAGCTCGTGTCCTCGCTCGCGCCGGCGACATGACCCGTGACGAAGCCGAAGCGCTCTACCAACTCGCTTCGATCGCTCACCAGCACCACCGCACCGACGACGCCTTCGCGCTGGCGTCCGAAGCCGTCGGGCTCGCGTCGACCGGCGAGGCCAACCTGACCCTCGCGTGGTCGCTGCACCTGCTCGGTGTCGTCCACTACCAGGCCAGCAACTTCGCGTCGGCTCTCGAGTCGTGCCTCCACTCGATCCGCGTGTACCGGGCGACCGGCGACGAGGTCAACGAAGGCAAGATCCTCCACACGATCGCCGCGATCTACCAGTCGATGGGCGACTACGACCGGGCGATCACCACGTACGAGAGTGCACTCGCGATCAACGAGCCACTCGGTCGCCGTGACCTCGATGCGATGGTGATGGGCAACCTCGCCCGAATCCGTGGTCGTCGCGGTGAGTACCTGCCCGCCGTGAGCTTGGGTCGTCAAGCTGTCGAACTGTCACGCGAACACGCTCCGCACCTCGTCGGCGGTCTGCTCGCCGACCTCGCCGAGGCGTACGTGGGACTGTCCGATCATGCCAGCGCAGCGCTCTGCTTCGCGGAGGCGCGAGCCGATTGGGAGTACCGCAGCGCCGACGGCAGGGAGATGGCGCCGACCGAACAGCTCGGAGTGCTCGTGTCAGAGGGACGCGTTGCTCTGCGCAGCGGCCAGACCGACGAGGCGATCATCCAATTGACGGCCGCGCTCGACCTCGCCGACCGTACCGACATGCGCGAGACCGAGCTCGAGATCCACGACCATCTCGCCACCGCATACAAGCAGGCGGGCCGACCCGACGAAGCGCTCGAACACCGCGAGCGTCAGTTCGCCCTTCACCGCGAGATCTTCACCGATGCGGCCGACCTCCGCTTGCGCACTCTGCAGGTCTCCCACGATCACGAGAACTCGCGCAACCGTGCCGAGATCACCCGGTTGCAGACGTCGGAGCTCGTTGCCGAGTATGCATCCGACCACAGCGACGTGGACGCCTACCACCTCGAAGCGTTCGAGCGTCTGGCCTCGCTCGCCGAGTTTCGCGGCGGCAACACGACCAAGCACACCGACGGTGTCGGCGACCTCTCGGCCGAGATCGGCCATGCCATCGGCGAAGCCCCCGAGTGGTGCGAACGCCTCCGGCTCGCTGCTCGCCTGCATGACATCGGGAAGGTGGCGATCAACGACTCCGTGCTGCTCAAGCCCGGCCCGCTCGACATCGACGAGTTCAACGAGGTCAAGCAGCACACCGTGCTGGGACGGCGTTTGCTCTCGGGCGTCTCGACCGAGCTCTTCCAGCTCGCTGCCGAATGCGCATGGTCGCACCACGAGTGGTGGGACGGCTCGGGCTACCCGAACGGTCTCAACGGCTCGGCGATCCCGCTGTCGGGTCGGATCGTCGCCATCGCCGACGTCTACGACTCGCTCGCGACGCGCCGCATCTACAAGCGGGAGTGGAACACCGACGAAGCCGTGCGCTTCGTCGCCTCCGGCAGCGGCGAGCAGTTCCAACCCGAATTGGTCGATGCGTTCGTCAGCGTGATGCGCGCTCGCCACCCCGGCATCGAACTCGACTCCTGACCCGTCTAGGGTCGGCACATGGCGACGACGCGAGACGACCGGATCGACGGTCGTGAGCGCAACGAGAAGTGGCAGAACCCGCCGTTGATGATCGACATGCTCGACTGCATCAACTGCGATGCGTGCCTGCGTCACTGCCCACCGAACTTCGGGGCGATCTTCAACCACGGCGCCGACGTCGTGATCATCCCGCAGCTCTGCAGCGGCTGCGACAAGTGCCTGCCGGTGTGCCCGGTCGACTGCATCCACCCGCATCCCGACTGGACACCCGCCGCCGTCCCCGACGACTGGTGGGCGCTGCCGCGCTCCGAGCACGACCCGTACTGACCAGTACGTTTGCGAGATGGCAGACCGTCAACTCGAACATCGCAGCTTCGTCAGTTACATCGACAAGTCACGGGAGTACTACTCGGCTCAGGGATATGACAGCCCGTACCGGTGGGCCGCCTTCGATGACGTGCCGTTCAGGCCGTTGACCAAGCCGCTCGCCGAGAGCCGCGTGGCCGTGGTGACGACCTCGTTCCTGCACCACCACGACTCGGCGTTCGGGGCTCCCGCCACCGGCAAGGTCGTGTACCACCATTCCGTCAGCGACATGCCCGACACGATGTTCACCGACGACCTGTCGTGGGACAAAGAGGAGACGCACACCGACGACACCGAAAGCTTCTTGCCCCTCGGCGCGCTGCGGTCACTCGTCGACGACGGCACGATCGGATCACTCAACGACCGGTTCTTCGGAGTGCCGACCGAGTACAGCCAGCGCAAGACCGGGCTCGACGCCGAACAGGTGGGGAAGTGGTGCACCGAGGACGGTGTCGACATCGCTCTGCTCGTGCCGCTTTGACCCGTGTGTCACCAGACCGTGAGTCTGGTCGCCCGCCATCTCGAGTCGATCGGGATCACCACCGTGGTCGTCGGCAGCGCACGCGACATCGTCGAAGAAGCCGGCGTGGCGCGCTTTCTCTTCGTCGACTTCCCCCTCGGCAACCCGACCGGCAAGCCCGGCGACGTCGAGATGAACCGTTCGATCGTCTCGCTCGCGCTCGACCTGGCGGCCGGCGCCATCGGAGCGCGCACCACCCTGCAGGCTCCGGTGCGATGGGACCACGACGAGTGGCGCTCTGCGTTCATGGCCGTCGGGGACCACAATCGCGACGCGCTCCGTGAGGCGGGCGAACGTCGGCGTTCACATCAGGCCGCTAGACAATGATCATGAGCGAGATCATTCCCGGCTGCGAGCCTTTCTCCCACGTCGGCACCGGCACGACCGGCGTGCTGGTGATCCACGGCTTCACGGGCAACCCGTCGTCGATGACACCCCAGGCTCAGGCGATGGCGGCGGCAGGGCTTCACGTCGAGCAGCCGCGACTTCCCGGGCACGGCACGTCGCTGGCCGACATGCAGACGACCGACTGGGCCGACTGGTCGGGCGAAGCTGCCGCTGCGTACGACCGCCTCGCCGAGCGGGCGGAGAAGATCGTGGTCATGGGCCTGAGCATGGGCGGCACGCTCACGCTCTGGACCGGGCTGCAGCGACAGGGCGACGGCAAGCTGGCCGGGCTCGTGTGCGTCAACCCCGCCACCCAGCCGCAAGCCGACGACGTCATGGCGATGCTCGACGAGATGCTGGAGGACGGCACCGAGGTGATGCCCGGCATCGGAGCTGACATCGCCGACCCCGAGGTGACCGAGATCGCGTACGAGGGCACGCCGATCCGCCAGCTCGTGTCGCTCGTGAACGACGGTGTACGCCCGATCACCGACCGATTCGGCGACCTCGCCGTGCCGCTGCTGCTCTTCTCGTCGACCGACGACCACGTCGTGCCGCCCGAGAACAGCGCGCACCTCGCCGACACGTACGGTGGTGACGTCGACGTCGTCTCGATGACCGACAGCTACCACGTCGCCACGCTCGACTTCGATCGAGATCGGATCAACGAGCAGTCGGTGGCGTTCGTCGAACGCGTCACGAGCTGATGTTCGCGAGTATTCCGAGCCCGCCGTTCAACGCGATCGGGCCGCTCAACATCTACGGCCTGATGATCGCCCTCGGGGTGGTCGCCGCCGTCTGGCTCATCGGTCGTCGCTTCGAAGAGCGCGGCATCGGCACGTCCGACGATGCCAGCTCGATCGCGATCGGGGCGGTGCTCGCCGGTGTGATCGGTGCCCGGCTGTACCACGTCGCGACCGACTGGGAACGCTTCGCCGACAACCTGACCGCGATCCCCAAGATCTGGGAAGGCGGCCTCGGCATCCCGGGCGGCTTGATCGTCGGGATCCCGGCGGGGCTGTACCTCGCTCGTCGCAGGGGCATCGGGATCGGCGACGCGGCCACCTGCTCGGCGCCCGGCCTCCCGCTCGCGCAGGCCATCGGTCGGTGGGGGAACTACTTCAACCAGGAGCTGTACGGGCAAGCGACCGACCTGCCGTGGGCGCTCGAGATCGACTCACGGCACCTCGTGGAGAACCCCGAGACCGGTGTCGACTTCGCCGTCGGCACCACGTTCCATCCGACCTTCTTGTACGAGTCGCTCTGGAGCCTCGCACTCGTGTTCGTGCTGCTGTACGTGGACAAGCGGTGGCGGCCGGGCGGCGGCGCCCTGATGGGTCTGTACGTGGCGGGTTACGGCCTGGGTCGGTTTTGGGTGGAGGGGCTGCGCGTCGACCCTGCCGACGACATCGGGCCGTTGCGCCTCAACCAGTGGATGGCGCTCGCCGCCGTCGTGGTCGGCCTCGCCTTCTTCGCTGCTCTCCGCACGCGGCCCGGAGCAACGCCCGCAAGCGCAGCACTCGCCGCAGCGGCCGCCGCTGCCGATCAATGCAGCGACGACGAGACGATCGATGTCGTCGATGTGGGAGCGTCAGGCGGATTCGCGGACGACGAGTTCGACCGGGAGGAGCCGCGGTGACTCGATCGGCTCTCCTTCCACCAGCGCACTGAGCGCCAGCACGGCCTGAGTGCCCAACTCTTCGCGGTCGATGCGGATCGTGGTGAGCGTCGGCGTGACCACCGAACTCATCGCGATGTCGTCGCATCCGACCACCGCCACGTCGTCGGGCACGCGGAGCCCGAGTGAATCCAGCGCCCGGACCGCACCGATCGCGGTGATGTCGTTGTAGGCGAAGATGCCGTCGACGTGCGGTGCCCGCTCGAGCAGGCGTCTGGTCGCCTCTTTGCCGCCTTCGAAGGTGGGGGCCACCGATTCGACGATGACCTCCATGCCATCGGGCAGTGCTTCGACGAACGCAGGCTGGCGTCGTCGGTGCCCGATGGGGGAGTGCGGGTTCGCGATCATCGCGAGTTGACGTGCACCGCGAGCGACCAGGTGCTCGACGGCGAGGCGGACGCCGGTGCGTAGGTCGGTCTGGATGCTCGACGCATTCTCGTGTTCGACGGGTGCGTCGACGACGACCATGCGCATCCCGCGGTCGAGGAACCGGTGGAGGTGCGTGGCGCTGCCGAGAGCGGGAAAGAGGATGACGCCATCAGGAGCGTGCGCTTCGAGGCGACCGAGCACGTCGAGTTCGAGGTCGGGGTCGCTGTTGTTCGTCGCGAACAGCATCGTGAGATCGGCGCGTCGAGCAGCGTTGTGGACGCTGTCGGCCACTTCGGGGAAGAACGGGTCGTTGAGCACGCCCGCGATGAACGCAATGGTGCCGCTGCGACGGGTGATGAGCCCGCGGGCCATGACGTTCGGCCGGTAACTGAGTTCCTCGACGGCGTCGAGGACGCGAGCCCTGGTCGCTTCGGAGAATCCGCCTTGATCATTGACGACGCGTGACACGGTGCGCGGTGACACCCCGACGCGAGCGGCCACGTCGTGCAACGTGGAGGCGCGGTTGACGGCTCGGACCGCCCCGCGGCTCGGACTGCGTCCGATCTCGTTCGTCATCGCCGGCGCCACATTCGGCATCATGTCTAGCAGACCGGTCTGTCGTCACGTCAACGTTGACGTGACGCGCGTAACGCGACTACCATCTCGCTCACACGGGGAGAAGGGACGTCGTCGAGTGCGCCAAACCGCTCGATGCATCACATGATGACAACGGTCGAAGACGCAATCGAGGTGACACCATCGAGTGGCAAGAAGCCGCGCAGAGTCAAATCAGGCGGAGGTCTCTCCGACGGATGGGGCGTGGCGTTCTGGTTCCTGCTCCCGGCGATGATCGGGTTCGTCCTCTTCTACTTCCTGCCGACGGTCCGAGCGATCGGCATCAGCTTCCAGGACTTCCCGCTCATCAACGCCGATCAGGCCGAGTGGATCGGCCTCGAGAACTACCGCAACGTTCTCGGCGACGACATCTTCTGGAACGCCGTCAAGGTCACCATCTACTACGTGGTGCTCAACATCGGTCTCCAGACCGTCCTCGCTCTCGGCGTGGCCGTCATGATGGACCGCCTCACCAAGTCGGTGTTCGTTCGGTCGATCCTGCTGCTGCCGTGGCTGCTCCCGAACGTGATGGTCGGCCTGCTCTGGCTGTTCATGCTCGACCCGACCAACGGCGTGGTGAACGACTGGCTCGGCTACTTCGGTGTCGACCCGATCGGCTTCTTGTCCAACCCGTCGTGGGCCATTCCGGCGTTGGCGCTGATCAACACCTGGAAGTTCACCGGATACACCGCGCTCCTGCTGTTCGCCGGCATCCAGACCGTGCCGGGCAGCTTGTACGAAGCTGCAGCGCTCGACGGCGCATCCGAGTTCACGATGTTCAAGACGATCACGCTGCCGCTGCTGCGCCCCGTGCTCGCACTCGTGCTCGTGATCAGCCTGATCGGTTCGTTCCAGGTCTTCGACGTGGTGCAGGCCGCCGGTGGTGGCCTCGGCGGCTCGCCGGGTGACCCGCTCAACTCCACCCGTGTCCTCTACCTCTACATCTACGACAAGTCGTTCGTCGACGGATTCGGCAAGCGAGCCGGCGAAGGCGCTGCTGCCGCGACGATGTTGATGGTCGGTCTGCTGTTCATCACGATCCTGCAATTGAGAATTTCCCGCGCGGGAGAAAGTGATCTGGCATGAGCGATCTCACCAACCAGCAGGCGACCGCCGCCGCCACCGCGCTCGATCTCGAGGGCACCGCCGACGAGGTCGAAGGTGGTACGCCGCCCGCTCGTCGCCGCTCCGGTGGCGGCAAGGCCCGTATCGGCCGCCCGCTCGCCTGGGCACTGCTGATCGTCATCATGATCGCCAGCCTGTTCCCGGTGTACTGGGCGCTGCGGACCGCACTGTCGAACAACACCGCGATCATCAACGACACCGACAACCTGCTCCCACCCGAGTTCACGACGTTCAACTTCGAACGTGTGCTCACCAACCAGAGCGACCTGTCGACCGACGAACTTCGCCAGTTCCGCGAGGACGTCAGCGCGGTGGGCGGCAACGACACCAACTTCAACATCTGGGATCCGATCCGCCACTCGATCGTCACCGCCACGCTGATCACCGTCGGCCAGGTGTTCTTCTGTGCCATGGCCGCGTACGCGTTCGCCCGCCTCAAGTTCAAGGGTCGCGAGGCACTGTTCACCGTGTTCCTGTCGGCACTGATGGTGCCGCCGATCTTCGCGCTGATCCCGAACCTCATCTTGATCCGAGACCTCGAGATCGACCTCTACGTCTTCCAGATCGACATGGGTTGGCTGCCATTCGCCGATGAGAAGAGCGGCTGGACCAGCACCTATCCGGGTCTGGTGGCGCCATTCATCCTGATGACGCCGTTCGCCATCTTCTTCCTGCGTCAGTTCTTCATCGGAATCTCCAAAGAGGTCGAAGAGGCTGCAGTGCTCGACGGCGCCGGCAACTTCCGCCGGTTCTTCCAGGTCATCTTGCCGATGGCGGCAGCACCGATCTTCACCCTCGCCCTCATCACCTACGTGAACGCGTGGAACGAATTCCTCTGGCCGTTCACGGCCGGCAAGGAACTCAACGTCATCACCGTGGCGCTCAACGACTTCCGAGCGCAGACTCCCGGCACCACCCGACCCGACTGGTCAGGCCTGATGACGGCCACATTCATCGCAGGAGCCCCGATCCTGGTGCTCTTCGGACTCTTCGGCCGCAAGGTCGTCGACTCCATCCAGTTCTCCGGCATCAAGTGATGCCGAACCGAGTCTCCGTGACCACCGTGGTCACGGCGAGCAATACATCAATGTTCCTGAAGGGGGAGACATCGTGAAGAAGCAGACGACAAGCGTTGCTGCCGGTCTCGTTGCATTGTCCATGGTTGCCGCAGCGTGCGGTGGCAGTGACGACGCAGGGTCCAGCGAAGAAGCCGGTGACACCGGAGCCGAAGCCGAGGTCGACGAAGGCGACACCGGCGGTGAAGAGCCGGCACCGGAGGCGAGCGGAGACGCCGTCACCATCGAGTACACGCTGTGGGACAACAACCAGCAGCCGTTCTACCAGGAGTGCGCCGACAACTTCACCGCCGCCAACCCGAACATCGCGATCAACATCGTGCAGTTCGGCTGGGGTGACTACTGGGACGGCCTGACGGCTGGCTTCGCCACCGGCGACGTCCCCGACGTCTTCACCAACCACTTGGCGAAGTACCCCGAGTTCGTCGACTCCGGCGTGCTCCTCCCGCTCAACGACCTCATCGAGCGCGATGGCGTCGCCACCGACATCTACCAGGAAGGCCTCGCCGACCTCTGGGTCGCACCGAACGGTGACCGCTACGGCCTCCCGAAGGACTTCGACACGGTTGCACTCGTGGTCAACGAAGGACTCCTCGACGGCAGTGGCCTGACCACCGACGATCTCCAGGCACTCGACTGGAACCCCGACGACGGCGGCTCGTTCGAAGCAGCGATCGCTGCGCTCTCGGTCGACACCAACGGCGTGCGCGGCAACGAAGAGGGCTTCGACGCCAGCAGCGTCGCCCAGTACGGCTACGTGTCCAACACGGTCTACGCCGACGCCTACAGCCAGACCGGCTGGAGCGCGTTCGCCGCAGGCAACGGATTCGAATTCCTCGACTCCAACCCGTGGGGCAGCGAGTACTTCTACGACGACGCATCGTTCACCGACACCATCACCTGGTGGGCCAGCCTCGTGGAGAAGGGCTTCATGCCCGACTCCGAGATCCTCTCGGGCTCCGGCGCCGACACGATCTTCGCCGACCAGACCGCTGCGACCATGACCGACGGTTCGTGGAAGATCGGCACCTGGACCTCGACCGACGGCATCACCGCCGCCTTCGTACCCACCCCGATCGGCCCGTCGGGCGAGCGTGCGTCGATGTACAACGGCCTGGCCGACTCGATCACCACGGCGTCGGAGAACCCCGACGAAGCGTTCGAGTGGGTCAAGTACCTCGGCTCCGAAGAGTGCCAGTCCATCGTCGGCGGCGGAGCCGTCGTGTTCCCGGCCATCCCGGCCGCCACCGAAGTCGCCCAGGCAGCACACGCTGACAACGGCGTCGACGTGAGCGCGTTCACCGTCCACGTCGAAGAGGGCACCACGTTCCTCTTCCCGATCACGATCGAAGGATCCTCGGTGCAAGACACCATGGGCACCGCGATCGACTCGGTCATGCGCGGAGAAGCCGGAGTCGACGCAATCGTCGACGCCAACGCCGAGATCAACGAGCTGATCTCGGGCTGATCCGATCCCTGTGATGCACGATCGCTGCATCGCAGTACTACTCATCGGGGTCGCCCTCGCCGCATGCGGCGGGGGCGACCCGGTTGATTCCGGGGGGAATCAGGGAACCATCGAGATGAACACCACGATCACACCGCACAACGACTCGGCGTGCTCGGGCGCCTTCGTGCGTCACGACCTCGACCACACCACCACCCCTCGCGGTGACGTCGCCGCCATGGTCGACGGCACCGGCTCCGGCGTGTACGCCGACGATCTCGACGATGACGGTCTCGTCGACATCGTGCTCCCGAACCTGAGCGGCGATTCGACCGTGCTGTGGAACGACGGCGCCCTGTCGTTCTCCGCAGCACCGCTCACCAGCGGTCGTTTCCGTCAAGCCGCTGCGGCCGACCTCGATGCCGACGGCGACCGCGACCTCATCCTCACGACGGGCATCGGCCCACCCGTCGCCCTGCTCCAGGGTCCGGGCCGCACCTTCGAACGCACCGAGATCCGCACACGCGCCGTCGCGTTCTCCGTCGCACCCGGCGACCTCGACGGCGACGGAAGCGTCGAACTCGCCACCGGCTCGTACAACGCCGAACTCACCCAGAACCGCGACAACCGAGTGCTCACCGGCACCGATGTCGGCGTCGCGGTGCTCGCCCCGACCGCCGACACGCTCTCGACCGGAGTCGACACCCGCTATCTGAGCGACTCGGCGCAGGCGCTTGCAACGCTGGTCGTCGACGTCGACGGTGACGGGCTGAGCGACGTGGTGGTCGGCAATGATCTCGGCACGCCCGATCGCATCTGGCTCGCGAGCAGCGACCTCGCCGGTGTGGACGGTCTCACCGTCACCGAACTCTTCGACGTGACGAGCCTGTCGACCATGAGCATCGACGTCGCCGACATCGACAACGACGGCGACCGAGACCTCGTCAGCACCGACATGGCTCGCATGCCCGGCGAATCCGCCGCTGTGTGGGAAGCGCTCGACGACGACATCGCCGCTGCTCGTGTCGACGACGTGCAGCAGCCGCGCAACGTCGTGCAGTTGGCCATCGACGGGTCGTACTCCGAACAGGCCGTCGATCTCGGCGTGGCGGCGACGGGCTGGAGCTGGTCGGGCCTCCTCGGCGATCTCGACGACGACGGCTTCGTCGACCTGTACGTCGTCAACGGGATGCAGGCAACGAGCATCTTCGAGGACTTGCCCGGCGGTGAACTCGTCGAGGAGAACCAGGCGTTCGCCAACATCGACGGACGATTCGAGGCGCGACCCGACTGGGGCCTGGGTTCGACCGACGGCGGCCGGGGAATGGCGCAGGCCGACCTCGACGGCGACGGCGACCTCGACATCGTGGTCAACAACCTCGGCACACCCTCGACGCTCTGGGAGAACCAGTTGTGCGGAGGCTCGTCGGTCGTCGTCGAGCCCATCTGGACCTCGGCGCAGAACGTCGACGCGCTCGGCACCACGGTCACGGTCGACGACGGATCGGTCGCCCGGACGGCCATCATCACCGGAGCGCGTGGGTACATCTCGACCAGCGCGACCCAGGCCCATGTGGGCCTCGGCAGCGACGCCGACGCCGTCACGATCACCGTCCGCTGGCCCGACGGAGCGATCGGCATCGTCGGCGACGTGGCACCCGATTCGACGATTCGGGTGGAGCGCTCGTGACTCGCACGTGGGACGCCGTGGCGCACTCGTCGTCTCTGATCGTCGCCGTGATCGCGTCGGTCGCCGTCGGCAAGCCGCTGGGATGGATCGCGTTCCTTCTACCTCTCGGCCCGCTCCTGGTGGTCGGAGCCATGCGCTTGACGGGACGCGAGCCGCGTGGCTGGCGCTCGCTGGTCGCCTTCACCATCGCCGTCGGCCTGCTCATCGGTGTGAGCTGGCTCGGCACACAGGCGGGCGAATTCTTCTCGCCACTGGCCTACGTGTTCCCCCTGGCTCTCCTCGCATTCACACTCGGAGTCGTCAACTATGTCCTGGTGGTCGTCAGCCGCACGATTCGAGCGATCAAGTTCGACGCCTTCGACTATCCATGGGTTCCTGACCGGCTCGCCCGCCTCGTCGGTCTTCCTCCGCAATGGGTCGAGTGACCCGTCCATGACACATCGTTCTCACCAACACAGGAGCACAAAATGAGCTACGTCTCTCTCAAGGGTCTGACCAAGCGGTATACGCCTGATGCCGAACCCGCAGTGAAGGGCTTCGACCTCGATATCGAAGAGGGCGAGTTCATCGTGTTCGTCGGGCCGTCGGGCTGCGGCAAGTCGACGGCGTTGCGCATGGTGGCGGGCCTCGAGTCGATCACCGACGGCGAACTCATGATCGCCGGCCAGAACATGACCGATGTCGCCCCGCAGGACCGCGACATCGCAATGGTGTTCCAGAACTACGCGCTGTACCCGCACATGAGCGTCGGCAAGAACATGGCGTACCCGCTCAAGATCGCCGGAGTGTCGAAATCCGAGATCGAACGACGAGTCAAGGAGACGGCGAAGGTGCTCCAGCTCGATGAGTATCTCGAGCGCAAGCCCGGCAACCTGTCGGGCGGTCAGCGCCAGCGAGTCGCCATGGGCCGAGCGCTGATCCGCTCGCCGAAGGTCTTCTTGATGGATGAGCCGTTGTCGAACCTCGACGCGAAGTTGCGCGTGTACATGCGCACCGAGATCGCTCGGATCCAGCAGGACCTCGGCATCACCACCATCTACGTGACGCACGACCAGGTCGAGGCGATGACGATGGGAGACCGCGTCGTGGTGCTCAAGGACGGCGTCCTGCAGCAGGCCGACACGCCCGCCAACCTCTACAAGAAGCCGGCCAACATGTTCGTCGCCGGCTTCATCGGGTCGCCTGCGATGAACCTGTTCGAAGGCACCGTGTCGAACATCGACGGAGCGGTCGCAGTCCACATCGGACCGAACGCGCTCGACGTGCCGCCGTCGGTGCTCGCCGACCACCAAGACCTGGTCAAGCGGACGGGCGACACGATCGCGATCGGCGTCCGGCCCGACGACATGTACGACGCCGCACTCTCGCCCCAGTACGCCACACGTCTGACCGGCACCCCGGTGCTGCTGGAGTCGCTCGGCTCCGAGATCGTCACGCACCTCGACATCGGTGTGCGGCCGATGGACTCGACCGACCCGGACATGGAAGACCTCGCATCCGGCGACGCCGAGCACGGCTCACCGGTCGTCGCTCGTTTCAGCCCGCACTCGACCGTCCGGCAGGGCCAGCCGATCGAGATCTCGGTCGACGGCAACGGACTCCACTTCTTCGACCTCGCCACCGGCAGCAGGATCTGAAAGTCGACGACATGACCAAGATCACCTTCGTCGGTGCGGGTAGCACCGTCTTCGCCAAGAACCTGCTCGGCGACATCCTCTCGATTCCGGCGTTGTCCGAAGCCGAGATCAGCCTGTTCGACATCGACGACGAGCGTCTCCACACCTCCGAGGTCGTGGCCGGCAAGACCGCAGCGGCGGTCGGAGCGATGCCGACGATCAACGCCACGACCGACCGCAAGGCCGCCCTCGATGGCGCCGACCACGTCATCACGATGTTCCAGGTCGGTGGCTACGAGCCGTCGACCGTCGTCGACTTCGAGGTGCCCAAGCAGTTCGGCCTGCGCCAGACGATCGCCGACACCCTGGGTGTGGGCGGGATCATGCGAGCGCTGCGCACGGTGCCGGTCCTGCTCGACGTGGCGGCCGACATGGAGGAGCTGTGCGGCGACGCCACGCTCCTGCAGTACGTCAACCCGATGTCGATCAACATGTGGGCGATCAACCGTGCGTCGTCGATCAAGTCGATCGGCTTGTGCCACAGCGTGCAGCACACCGCCGAGCAACTGGCCGGCGACATCGGCGTGCCGATCGACGAGGTCCGGTACCGCTGCGCCGGCATCAACCACATGGCCTTCTACCTCGAGTACGGGCGGACCCTGCCCGGCGGTGGCGTCGAAGATCTGTACCCGGCGATCCGCGACTTCGCCGCTGCAGGAGACATCCCCGACCGCGGGCACGCCGAGCGTGACGACGGAGCCCTCACCGGGCTCTCCGATGCCGTTCGATACGAGATGATGGAGCGTCTCGGCTACTTCGTCACCGAATCGAGCGAGCACTTCGCCGAGTACGTGCCGTGGTTCATCAAACGTGACCGCCCCGACCTGATCGAGAAGTTCGGCGTGCCGCTCGACGAGTACCCCGTCCGCTGCGAGCGTCAGATCGCCGGCTGGGAGACCATGCGCGACGCCATGGAAGACCCCGAGTCGACGATCGACGTCAACCCCTCGGTCGAGTACGGCGCTTCCATCATCAAGGCGATCGAAACCGGCGAGCCGACCGTGGTCTACGGCAACGTGATGAACTCGGGTCGTGACGGTCAGGGGTCGCTCATCTCGAACCTCCCGGCCGAGAGCTGTGTGGAAGTGCCGTGTCTCGTCGATCACAACGGCATCCAGCCGACCACGATCGGACGCATCCCGCCCCAGCTCGCTGCGCTGATGCAGACCAACATCAACGTCCACGCGCTGACTGTCGAGGCGCTGCTCACGGGTGAACGAGAGCACGTGTACCACGCAGCGATGTTCGACCCGCACACCGCTGCCGAGCTCGATCTCGAGCAGATCTGGGAACTCGTCGACCGGTTGCTCGACGCACACGGGGACTACATCCCCGAAGCGCTCCGTCGAACGAGCTGAGCTCCGCCAGACTGAGGATTGATGCGGCGCGCTCGTGGTTCGGTTCTGATGGCCTCGTTCGCCCTGGCGGTCGGCGCCACCGCATGTTCGAGTGGAGGGTCCGGCTCAGCCGTCGCAGAGGGTGGGCAGTGCTCGCCGGGCGCGGCCGCGTCGATGGTGCGCGTGTGGAACGACGCAGCGCTCGACGCGATTCGTGTCGACTTCCCCGCTCCGACGGTGCATGCTCGCAACCTGTTCCATCTGTCGGCGACGCTGTGGGACGTGTGGCGGGCGTACGAGCCGGCCGACACGGCGGGCACGGCGATCTTCTCCGACGAGCGCCGGGCCGCCGACGACGTCGACGCAGCGCGCGACGAGGCAATGGCCTTCGCAGCGCACCGAGTGCTGACCGAGCGCTACGAGCTGAGCCTTGCCCGCCCGGCGACACGGCTGCAGCTCGACAACACGCTCAACCGCGTGTGCGACGGTGCTCGTTCCGACGAGTTCGTGGCCGACGGTGCTGCGGCCTTCGGTGTGTCGCTGGCCGACGCGGTACTCGCAGCCACACTCGACGACGGTTCACTCGAACGCAAGGCGTACGAAGACGTCGAGTACCGGCCGGTCAATCCGCCGCTGGTCGTGGCCGAGTCGGGTACCGAACTGGTCGATCCCGACCGCTGGCAGCCGCTGCTGCTCGAGTCGAACGTGTCGCAGAACGGTGTTCCGCTCCCGGGCGGTGAGCAGACGTTCATCGGCTCCAACTGGGGGTCGGTCACGCCGTTCGCGATCGCCGGCGACAGTCAGCCACCGCTCGACGCCGGACCTCCGCCGCGCATCGCGGATGCGGCGACCGCCGATGCCTACCGGGACGGAGCCGTGCACGTGATCCGGGCGTCGTCCGACCTGCGGGTGGGGGAGCGAGAGATCGACATCAGCCCGGGGACGGGGCAAGTGGCCACGCTTCCGTACGAGTCGGCCGGCGGCCTCGGCCAGAACCCCGAGACCGGCGAGCCCTACGAGCCCAACGTCGTCGACGCTGCCGACTACTACCGGGCGATCGCGGAGTACTGGGCGGACGGCCCGACGTCGGAGACCCCGCCTGGACACTGGAACTCGATCGCACATGGCGTCAGCGACGCGATCGACCCCGACGATCGGCTGCGCTGGGACGTCCAGCTCGGAGTGGCGCTCAACGGTGCGCTGCACGATGCGGCGATCGCGGCGTGGGGCAACAAGGCGTTCTACGACTCGATCCGTCCGATCTCGATGATCCGATGGATGGCCGAACAGGACGGCGACCGATCGCTGCCGTTGGTCGACGGACTGATCGAAGAGGTGACCGCCGACTCGGCCGCTCCCGGGGAGCGACACGAAGGACTCCTGGTGGGCGACACGGCGATCTTCGCATGGGCGGGTTCGCCCGACGACCCCGACGACGAGGTGGCCGGCGTCGAATGGATTCGTGCCGTCGACTGGGTGCCGTATCAACGGTCGACCTTCGTCACCCCGGCGTTCGCCTCGTACGTGTCGGGCCACAGCGTGTTCAGCCGTGCCGGCGCCGAGGTCCTCGCCGGGTTCACCGGGTCGAATTTCTTCCCGGGCGGAATCCAGGAGTTCGACATCGAAGCGGGGTCGTTCATCCACGAGGAGGGGCCGTCGGCCGACATCACGCTGCAGTGGGCGACCTACTTCGACGCGTCCGACGAGGCGGGCCGCTCTCGGATCTGGGGTGGCATCCACGTGCCCGCCGATGACGAGATCGGCCGATTGATGGGGAGCGAGGTCGGGCTTGCCGCGCTCGAACGAGCTCGCCGGATTTTCGCCCCTGGCTGATCACCGCAGATAGCGTCCCACCGTCCATCGGAGCCCACATGTCGCAGTTCGTTCGCCTGTCCCAAGATCATTCGTCGCACGACGTCGACGTCATCGTCGACGTCTCCACCGGGTCGCCGACGATCGTGTACTGGGGTCAGGCTCTCGGCTCCTCCGCCGAGTCCGATGCGATCGTCGCGGCGTTGAGTCGACCGATCGTGCATGGCACGGTCGATTCGGTCGCACCCATCTCGGTGGTGCCCGAGCACGGTTCGGGTTTCACCGGCCGGCCCGGCCTGATGGGGCGTCGTGGTGGCGGCCGCGGATGGGCTCCGCGCTTCGCCACCACCGGTCACACGGTCGTGGGCCAGACGCTCACCGTCGAAGCTGTCGACGAGGTCGCAGAACTGTCGATGGTCACCACGATCACGTTGGCCGAGGTGCTCGCGGTCGCCGTCACGGTCACCAACATCGGAGATCGTCGCTACTCGCTCGATGGTCTCACGGTCACGTTGCCGCTGCCCGAACACGCGAGCGAACTCCTCGCGTTCGAGGGCCGCTGGTCGCGCGAGTTCCATCCGCTGCGTCGAGAGTGGATGTCGGGTGAACTACTGGTCGAGAACCGTCGAGGTCGGACCTCGCACGAGTACCCGCCGCTGGTCTTCGCCGGTGAGCACGGTTTCGGCGAGTGGGACGGCGAGGTGTTCGGAGCGCACGTCGCCTGGAGCGGCAACCACCAGGTCTTCGCCGAGCGGCTGCCCGATGGTCGCCGCTACCTGCAGGCGGGCGAACTGCTGCACCCCGGCGAGGTCGTGTTGGAAGCCGGCGAGTCGTACACGACACCCGACGTGTTGGGGGTGTATTCACCCGAGGGCTTGACGCCTGCGACATGGCAGTTCCACCGTTCGGTTCGGTCGCACGACATGCACCCTTCCTCGCCGCGTCCGGTGCTGCTCAACACGTGGGAGGCGGTCTACTTCGACCACAGCACGGCGAAACTCGTTGCTCTCGCCAACGCCGCCGCCGACCTCGGAATCGAACGATTCGTCCTCGACGACGGCTGGTTCGGGTCGCGCCGCAACGACACGCAGGGCCTCGGCGATTGGTGGGTGTCGGAGGCCGTCTATCCCGACGGCCTGGCCCCGCTCATCGCGCACGTCACCGGGCTCGGCATGGGGTTCGGCATCTGGGTCGAACCCGAGATGGTCAACCCCGACAGCGACGTGTTCCGGGCGCACCCCGACTGGGCGCTCGTCACCGACGGGTACGAGCCGGTCCTCGGCCGCCAGCAGTTGGTGCTCGACCTCGCCAACCCCGAGGCGTACGCCTTCATCGAAGGCCACCTCGACGCGTTGCTCGCCGACCACGACGTCTCGTACGTCAAGTGGGACATGAACCGCGACCACGTGCAGGGCAGCGGTGTCGGTGGCTCGGCCGGCACGCACCAACAGACACTGGCCCTGTATCGAATGATCGACGATCTGCGCTCGAAACACCCAACGGTCGAGTTCGAGTCATGTGCAAGTGGTGGCGCTCGGATCGACCACGAGATCCTGCGCCGCACCGAGCGGGTGTGGACGAGCGACTGCAACGACGCACTCGAACGTCAGACCATCCAGCGCGGCGCATCGATGCTGATCCCGCCGGAAGTGATGGGTGCGCACATCGGGCCCACCACCTCACACACGACGGGGCGGACGCAGTCGTTGTCGTTCCGCGCGGCAACCGCACTCTTCGGTCATCTCGGTGTGGAGTGGAACGTGACCTCGCTGTCCGATCAGGATCGAGCGGCGCTGCGGGCCGTCATCGAGATGCACCAGGCGCACCGAGATCTGCTGCACGGCGGCGACTCGGTGCGCTTCGACACCGACCCCGCCTTCTGCGCACACGGGGTGTATGCCACCGATCGGAGCCAGGCGATCGTGTCGTTCGCTCAGCTCACCTCGGCACCCAGCCAGACACCGCCGCCGCTGCGGATGCCGGGCCTCGAGCTCGACGCCGTCTACGAGGTCCGCCACCTCGTGATCCCGTACGAGTCGTGGGGCGCCGCTCGGATCCAACCGAGCTGGCTGCGCGACGGCGTGCGGTTGACGGGTCGGCAGGTCGCATTCCACGGCGTCCAGCCGCCGACGCTTCACCCCGAGTCGGCGATCCTGTTCACTCTCACCCGGGTCTGAAGGGCGTCAGCGAGCAGGTCGGATCGCTCGCGAGCGGCATAGATCTCGACGTCGAGCGACTCGCTACTCACCGGTTCGATACGGATCTCGTCGTCGTCGACGAACACCCGGATCGATTCGACGCTCCCGGCGTGGCTCCGGTCGAGCCCGATCGCGATGCGGAGGAGTCCGGCGAGCACTCTGACCGTTTCTCGGTCGTCGTTCGAGAGCGCGCCGAACTCGTCGTGCTTCGTCGACGGTGCACTCTTACGGTGATACCGGGCGATCACCGCGATCATCTCGATCTCGTGGTCGGTGAAGCCCGTGAGCTGCTCGCTGTTGCGGATCACGTAGTAGCCGTGTCGGTGGTGGCTCGCATGGCTGATGACGAGGCCCACGTTGTGGACGATCGCCGCTGCGTCGAGGAGCTCGCGGGCGTCGTCGTCGAGGCCGTGTCGGCTCTGGGTGAGGTCGAACAACTCGGTCGCCAGCCGGGCCGTGTGCAGGGCGTGTCTCGGGTCGGGGTCGAGTTGTTGAGCGAGACGGATGGCGTTCGTCCGGCGGAGATCGCGCAACTGGTCGACGGCTCCTGATCCGAAGCGGTCGTAGAGCACGCCTTCACGCAGGGCGAAGTCGGAGATCACCATCTCCTTCACCTCGAAGGCGCGGAAGATCTCGTGGAGGAGAATCGCACCGGCGACGATGATGTCGACGCGCTTCTCGTCGAGGCCCGACATCTCGAGTCGTTTCTCGGTGGTCCGCGACGTGAGTTCGTCGACGAGATCGCTCAGTTCGTCGGCCGTGAACGACGCTCCGTTGAGCTGGCGGGGTTTGTCGCCACGTCGGGCGAGCGCCATCGTGGCGAGCGTCGACGCGGTGCCCGAACTGCCGACGATCACCTCGGGTTGGTGACCGCCAAGGTCGTGCACCGTCGGTGCGAGCGCCGAGCGGACGAACTTGTGACAGTCCTTGACGGCGCGACGTCCGACGCTGCCGTCGTGGTCGTCGTCGGTGACTCCGGCGAAGAAGCGGTCGGTCAGGCGGATCGCGCCGAGCTTCATGCTGCGCGCTTCGATCAACCGGCCGCCCTTGCCGATGCAGAACTCGGTGCTGCCGCCTCCGATGTCGATGACGAGGTGGCGACGGTCGAACACGGGAAGCGCGTGGAGGACGCCGACGTGGATGAGGCGCGCTTCCTCGAACCCGCTGATCACCTCGACGTGGACGCCGATCTCGGTGGCCCGGTCGAGGAATTCGTGCCGGTTGGCGGCTTCGCGCACCGCGCTCGTGGCGACGGCAGCGATCTCGACGTCGCCGAAGCTGCGGGCGACCTGCTGCATCCGGTCGAGGCTCTCGATCGCCCGATCGATCGCATCGGCGGCCAGGCCGCGCATGTCGCCGCCACCGTGACCGAGGCGGACCATGTCCTTCTCGCTGGTGAGCATCTCGAACCCGCCGTGGTCGGAGCGCTTGGCGACCACCAGGTGGATCGAGTTCGTGCCGATGTCGATCGCCGCCACGTTCTCCGGAGAACTCACGGCTCGCAGTGTGTCGGCATTTGCCATGATTCCGGCCGCCGGTCTCCTGGCGAGCGAAAGCGCCATGCGACTCGACGTGTTCTTCGGTACGGCGCCGCTCGCCCATGCGACCAACCCGGTTGGGTCATTTCCACCTCATCGCCGATGGTGCCGACGGATAGCGTGTCGCCGTGCCCGAACGAATCACGACCGCCGACGTGAGCAAGGTGGCCACGCTGGCCCGGCTCACGCTGACCGACGCCGAGCTGACGAGTGCGACGTCGGAGCTGGATGCGATGCTCGACCACTTCGCCGAACTCGACGCGCTCGACCTCGACGACGTCGAACCGATGAACAACCCGACGCATCTGGTCAACGTCATGCGCGACGACGTGGTCGGCGAAACGCTCGATCGTGACGAGGTGCTCGCGGCGGCGCCGCTGGCCGAAGACGATCGCTTCCGCGTCCCGCCGATCCTCGGGCTGGACGATTGATGGGCGCGCTCGACATCGCCTGGAACGTCCGCAACGGCATCACCTCTGCGGTCGACATCGTCGAGGAGCACCTTGCCGCGATCGACGCTCGGGAGGGCGAGATCCACGCCTTCAACCTGGTGTTGGCCGACGAGGCGCGGTTGCGGGCGGCGGAGATCGACGAGATGGTCCAGAAGGGTGACGACCCCGGCCCGCTCGCCGGCGTGCCCGTCGCGCTGAAGGACAACCTGTGCACGCGGGGCATCGCGACCACGTGCTCGTCGAAGATCCTCGGCGACTGGAAGCCGCCGTACGACGCCACGGTCGTCACCCGTCTGCGTGACGCCGGCGCGATCGCCATCGGCAAGACGAACCTCGACGAGTTCGCCATGGGATCGAGCACCGAGAACTCGGCGTTCGGCGCGACACGCAACCCGCACGACACCAGTCGGGTCCCCGGCGGGTCGTCGGGCGGTTCGGCCGCGGCGGTGGCAGCCGGGTTCGCTCCGATCAGCCTCGGCTCCGACACCGGCGGGTCGATCCGCCAGCCCGCAGCGCTGTGCGGCACGGTCGGCGTGAAGCCCACGTACGGCGCCGTCAGTCGGCTCGGGCTCATCGCCTTCGGTTCGAGCCTCGACCAGGTCGGCCCGTTCGCCACCGACGTCGCCGACGCCGCGGTCACGCTCGAAGCGATCTCGGGTCACGACCCCGGCGACTCGACGAGCATCGAGCGGGCGCCACTCGAACTGCGCGCCAAGTTGGAGATGGGCGCCGCTGCGGTCCGTGTCGGTCGGATCACCGACCTGCCCGCCGGTGCCGGCCCCGACGTCCAGGAGCGGCTCGACGAAGCGTTCGATGCACTCGCTGCGGCCGGAGCCGAGATCGTCGACGTCGAGGTCCCGGCGTTCACCTACGGCCTCACCGCCTACTACCTGATCGCGCCCGCTGAGGCGTCGAGCAACCTCGCTCGCTTCGACGGTGTCCGATTCGGCAGCCGAGTGACCGCTCCCGACACGAACCAGATGTACATGGCGACGCGCAGCGACGGATTCGGTGCCGAGGTCAAGCGGCGGATCATGCTCGGCACCTACGCACTGTCGGCGGGCTACCAGGAGGCGTACTACGGGCGTGCCCAGAAGGTGCGCCGCCTCATCGCCAACGACTTCTCCGCCGCCTACGAGCAGTGCGACGTCCTGCTGACGCCCACGTCGCCGACGGTCGCGTTCGAAGTGGGTGCGAAGACCTCCGATCCGCTAGCGATGTACCTCTGCGACACGTACACGATTCCGTCGAACCTGTCCGGCGACCCCGCGATGAGCGTGCCGTTCGGAACCGGCGCCGACGGTCTGCCGGTCGGCGTGCAGGTGCTCGCACCGGCGCTGCAGGAAGCGACGATGTTCCGAGTCGCTGCCGAGTTGGAGAGGAGCCAGGCATGAGTGCTCAGCCGCTGTACGTCAACGACGACGACTTCCACCCGTCGAACGACGAGCACGAACGATGGAGCCACCAGGGGTACGAGATGGTGGTGGGCCTCGAGGTCCACGTCGAACTCGACACGCAGACGAAGCTCTTCTCGGCGTCGCCGAACAGCTTCGGTGACGAGCCGAACACGCACATCGACCCGGTCACGCTCGGCCTGCCCGGCGCACTCCCGGTGCTCAACCGGCATGCGGTCGAGTTGGCGATGCGCCTCGGTCTGGCGCTCAACTGCCGGGTCCAAAAGTCGACCTTCGCCCGGAAGAACTACTTCTACCCCGACATGCCCAAGGCATACCAGATCAGCCAGTACGACGAGCCGATCAACGCCGACGGCTGGCTCGACCTTCCCGACGGATTCCGGGTCGGCATCGAGCGCGGCCACCTCGAAGAAGACACGGGCAAGTCGACCCACGTCGGCGGAGCGGGCGGTCGCATCCACGGCTCCGACTACTCGTTGATCGACTTCAATCGCGCGGGCGTGCCGCTGGTCGAGATCGTGTCGCGTCCCGACATCCGTCATCCCGAGCAGGCCAAGTCGTACGTCTCCGAGCTGCGCTCGATCCTCGTCGCCGTCGGGGCGTCCGACGCGAAGATGGAGGAGGGGTCGATGCGCGTCGACGCGAACGTCAGCGTCCGCCGGCCGGGCGCCGACTTCAACACGCGCTGCGAGATCAAGAACGTCAACTCGGTGCGGTCGGTCGGTCGGGCGATCGAGTACGAGGCAAAGCGCCAGATCGCACTGCACGAGGCAGGCGAGCCCGTCGTCCAGCAGACCCGACACTGGGACGAGAACGACGGCAAGACCCACACGCTCCGCTCGAAGGAAGACGCCGACGACTACCGGTACTTCCTCGAACCCGACCTCGTCGTGTGCGACCCCGACCCGGAGTGGATCGAGCGGGTCCGGGCGGCGCTCCCGCCGCTGCCGGCCGCGCGCCGTGCGACGCTCGCCGAGGCGTCGGGGCAGGCGGCTGACTCCGAGTCGGTCATGCTCGTCGTCGAACGCGACCAGGACGCCTACGTGCTCGAAGCCACCAGACTCGGCGGCGACGCTGCCGTCGTGTTGAAGCACGTGAAGGAGTCGACCGACCTCACCGCGCTCGTGCCCGCCGGGCGCGTGGCGACGCTGTCGACCATGGAGTCGAGCGGTGCCGTGACGGCCACGCAGTCCAAGACGATCGTCGAGGCGATGATCGCCGGCGAGCACGAGCGTGATCCCGAGGCGATCGCCGCCGCGCTCGGGTTCGAGGCGATGGACACCTCGGAGTTGGAGTCGATGGTCGACGCCGCGATCGCCGAGCAACACGACGCATGGGAGAAGTTCTGCGCCGGTGAGGGCAAGGCGATGGGCGCACTGGTCGGCGCCGTGATGAAGGCGTCGAAGGGCCAGGCCGACGGCAAGGCCGTCACTGCGCTCCTCAACGCGAAGAAGACCTGAACCGGTCCCTCAGCTTCCAGCGTGCCGCTTCTCGGCCGTCGCTTGCGTACAGCTTCCGGTGCAGAGTCACCGTCTCCCTCATCGTCTTGACGAACAAGCTCGCGGCTCCCCGGAACTCGGGCGAAAGGCTCTGACTGTCGGCCGTGATGCTGTCGAGCACAGCGTCAGCCTCATCAAGACGGCCCAATGCGCACTGCGCCTGGGCGAGGTTCGCCAATGTCATCACTTGTGTTTCGAGATTGATTGCGTCGTCAGCGGCCGCGAGAATCCGGTCGCAAACGTGGGAGAGTTGAACGTCAGGGATCGAATACCTGTCTTCAACGGCAATGTTCAGCAACCGATAGCGACACGTCTCGAGGCGGGCGGCTTCAGTCTCGGGGTAGATCTGACCTTGGATGGACCTTCTGAGCGACGTAGGTAGCGCGATGAATGGCTGTGCGTCGCCGTCAGCGAGCGCAGCGAGCGCAGCATCGGCCGCCAGGACGGTTTCGACGACTGGTGCCGTGGATGGCGGAAGTCCCTCGAGCGAGCGGACCGTTCGAAGTACAGGGTCGGAGGCGAGGCCGTCGATGGCCGCTTGCAGGTAGCTCTCCAGACCCGAGCCATTCGGGTCGAAGTCGCTGGGTTCGAACCAGCATTTGAGGAACTCGACGACGGTTTCGATGGGGGTGTTTCTGGCCGCTTTGATTTGGAACGAGAGTCGGGCGAGCGGTTCGGAGAGCTCGTAGTAGGTCTTGCGGCCGTCGAGGAGGTGGGCGAATGGCGTGTCGACAGGGTTCACCCAGTTCTTGTCGGCGAGTTCCTTGACGGTCTTGGCGACGCTGCGTTGTTCGACGTCCACGAGTTCGGCCAGTTCTCCGACGCTCACGGCGTGGTCGGCGCGGGCGAGGGCGAGGACCACTCGACGCTGGTGGGGTGACAGACGATTGAGTTGCTCCTGGTAGTACGGAGTCAGGTCGTCGAATCGGGTGAGGAGGAGGTTGACCAGTTCGTCGAGACCGTCGACGGTGAGCGAGGCAGCCAGGGTGGCCCAGATGCGCGGTTGGCCGCCTGCGAGGTGTTCGATCGCGCGGAGTCGGGCCGTGCCGGTGTCGGACCGCAGGAACTCGGCGACGTCGTCTTTGCCGTCCTCGAGGGCGATGTTGATCAGCATCTCGGCTGCCGTGTCGACGTCGAACGGTTCGAGTTGGCTGGTGGTGAAGAATCCGTAGAACGGTGCGTTCTGTTCGTTCAACGCATGGCTCAAGCTCGTGGTCGTCGCAACGACCAGGATCGACTTGTCGGATTGGAGCAGGTGCCGAAAGCGTTGCTGTCCGTCGTGGTCGATGATCTCGAGAACTTGGTCGAGGTTCTCGATGAAGAGGACGATCGGGCCGCCCTGGCTAACTCGCTGGGCGATCTGCGATTCGAGGACGTCGATGTCGTTCGCGAGTTCGTCGTCGATCGCCGGCACCATCTGATCGAGGATCTCGCGCAGGAGATCTCGGTACGACGCGATGTTGTACGGGTCTTCGAGTGGCCATGATGTCTGAGCTCGGAGACCGCCGTCGATGGCGTTGCGAGTGCGGCTCTCCGCCAAGGTGATCAGGTGCGTCTTGCCGGCGCCTCGAGGGCCGACGAGGAGCGTGTGGTTTCGTTCCTCGCTCGTTGCGGCACGGCGAACTCGATCGCCGATGTCGTCGAGGACGGTATGGCGGCCGACGAAGAGCCGTTCCAGGAGATCGACCGGAGCGTTCGACGGAGTGAAGCGCGAGACGATGGGACTCACGAGTCGAGCTCCCGGCGCCGAATCCAGACCAACCGGAGCACGTCGTACCGCCATCGCCAGCATCCATCGTCCTTGACGATGTAGTGATCGTCGACGAGGCCGTTCATGATGCGGAGGTACTCGTCTCGATCCTCGAGTCGCTCGTCTTCCACCCGCTCACAGAGGTCGACTGACGTAACGGGTCCGGCGATCGCGACCGTGTCGAGGATTGAGCGGACGACTTTCTGGTCGTCGCCCCAGTAGGCGTCAATACGCGTCAGGAGGTGCGTGAGGGCTCGGCTCGCGTCGCGATCGCCGAAGAACTGTTCGAAGGCCCGCTCGACCTCGTCCGTCGTGACCTGCTGCTCGAACGACCTCAGGCGATGGACGACGTGATGGATGATGAACGGGATCGCACCCGAGCGATCGACGACGATCTTGACTTGGTCGGGCTCGATCTGGCGGTCGATCCCGGTGACGAGGCACGTCGTGAGGAACGCCGCATCGCTGGAAGAAAGCGGGCCGACGGGAAGTTCGGTGAGGTCGTTGATCACTCCTTCCGTCGACTCGGATTGCCGGATCACGTGGTGGAAGCCGACAGAGCCCGTCACGATCCAGCGAATGGACGTCGACGCTTGGCGCACTCGCCGCAGCGCTTGGAGGAGTTGGTTCGCCGCCGCTGGGCTCTCCGAGCGAGCGATGTTCTGGATGCCGATCGTGACCTCGTCCATCGCCACCACGAGCAACTCGTCGCCGACGAGCTTGTCGTCGATCCTCTCGATGAGATCGATCAACAGTTCCTGAGCTGGCTTTCGCTTGAACGACGCCTTGATCGAGATCGGCCCCTTCTTTGCGTCAACGTCATCGACGAAAGCTGCGATGGCGCCTTCCACCCGCTTCCACGTGGGCTGGTTGGAACGGATCGCCTTGACCGTCCGCAGCACGAACTCATCTGCTGACGCGACGCCCTCGTAGTCGATCTTGACGGCGAGCGTGTCGAGGCCGGGCTCGTTGCACAGCCGGTCGAGGAGCGCCGTCTTGCCCATGCGACGAGGGTCGTTGATGACGAGGTCGTTTCCCTCGCGAAGCAGACGGAGTGCTTCGATGATCTGAGTGTCGCGACCGATCACGTCGGCAGGGTCGAGGCTTCCGCCGGTGACCGGTGTGATGGCGATGGGCTCCACAGCGCAACCTTTCGTACGGGAATGTTCCCGTACGACTATACGGGAAGGTTCCCGTATAGTCACGTCTAGGCTGGCGGGATGATCGAATCCTTCGTCGACATCGACACCCAGGACCCGACCGGACGGCCGATGAACACCTTCGTCGTGCATCCGGAGGAACACGGTCCGCATCCCGTCGTGCTGTTCTTGATGGACGCACCGGGGATGCGCGAAGAGATTTGCGACATGTCGCGCCGTCTGGCGAGCGCTGGGTACTACGTGATGGCGCCGCATCTGTACTACCGCTCGGTCGACGGCTACAACCTGTTCGAGACCGAGGACCGGGACCGGATGTTCGAACTGATGATGGGCCTGACCAACGACATGGTCGCGAACGACGCTCGCGCCCTCATCGCTCACGCCGATGCCGACGACGCAGCCGACGCTGTGAAGGTCGGAGCGGTCGGCTACTGCATGAGTGGCCCGTTCGCCGTCTACCTCCTCGGGTCGATCCCCGATCGAGTGCGGGCCGGCGCATCGATCCACGGCGTGCGCCTCGTGACGGACGATCCCGATTCGCCCCACCTCCAGCTCGCGCAGGCTCAGGGCGAGGTGTACGTGGGGGCTGCCGAGACCGACCACTACGCACCGCCGGAGATGATCGACGCATTCGAGGCCGCTCGCGTCGAGGCCGGATGTGCGGGCCGAACCGAGTGGTACCCGGGGACCGAGCACGGTTTCGCGTTCCGCGAGCGCCCGCTGTACGTGAAGGATTCATCCGAGCGGCACTGGGAGCGGCTCCACGATCTCTTCTCGCGGAACCTCGGGAGCTGAGCGTCAGAGGTGGTCGTCGAGCCAGGTGATGATCTCGGCGATGACCTCGTCTTTCTCGGGCTCGTTCAGACATTCGTGGCGGAGGTTGGGCCATACGCGTCGGGTCACGTTCGGCAGCGTCGACAACGGCTCTGACGCCGACGGCGGGACAAGCGTGTCCTCTTGGCCGTGCAGGACGTAGGTGGGCACGCGCAGGCGGTCGAGTGACGAGCCGGTGCTGCCCATGGCCGAGAAGATCTCTCTGCCGAGACGAGCGGTTGCCGAGGGCACGCGCAGTGGGTCGGTCTCATAGGCGGTGGCGACCTCAGGGTCGCGCGAGAGGACCGCGCCGTCGAAGTCGGCGGGCAGTGAGAACGTCGGGAGGATCGTGCCGAGCACCGGGGCGAGCGCCTTCTGCCAGGCCGGGGCATTCGCGGAGAGCGCCGGTGAGCTGAGCACGGCGAGGTCGGGCTGGGGTCGGTCGCTCACCAGGTACGAGCTCACGACGAGGCCGCCGAGCGAGTGGCCCATCAGGATCACGGGGACGTCGAGCGTCCGACGGTCGCCCATCTGCGGGAGGAGATCGTCGAGGTATTGGTCGAACGAGTCGACGTAGGCGCGCGTGCCGCCACTCTCTCCGAACCCGCGCTGGTCGAACGAGAGGACGTCGATACCCGTTTCGGCGAACGCAGAACCGACGTGTTCGTAGCGGCCGGAGTGCTCACCGATCCCGTGGACGAGCAGCATCGCCGCACGGACGGTGCCGGTCGGAGTCCAGCGACGCTGGAGCCGCTTGGTCCCGTCGGCGAACGAGTTGAGGTCGGTGGTCGAAGAGGTCACGGGGTCAGTCTGGCGCGTCGGCGCGGCGTCAGTTGATCGGAGTAGCGGGCGGCGAGTGGCCCGCAGATCGCGGTGATCAACACGTACCCGGCAGCGAGCGCACCGAGTTCGGGCCCGTCGGCGAGATCGGCGCCGAGTGCGGCGATGACGATCGAGAACTCACCGCGCGCCATCAGTGTCAGGCCGACGCGGGTACGGCCCTTCGTCCCGGCGCCCAGCCGGCTGCCGGCGTACCAGCCGGTGCCGAACTTGGTCGCCATCGACACCACGGCGAGGCCGGCCGCCGGGAGAGCGGCGTCGATCAGGTCGGCGGGGTCGATCTGGAACGAGAAGAACAGGAAGAACGTGGCGGCGAACAGGTCTTGGAGCGGGCTCATCAGGTGCTCGACGCGCTCGGCCACCGGCCCCGACAGTGCGAGACCGACGAGAAACGCACCGATGGCTCCCGACACCTCGAGCGACTGCGCGCCGCCGGCGACGAGCAACGTCACACCGAACACACCGAGGAGAAGTGACTCGTCGGACCCGCCGCCCAGCAGCGACGTGAACTGACGCCCGAACCGCAGTGCCGCGAACAGGATCACGACGACGGTGACCAGGGCGATGCCGACGCTCAGCGAGATCTCAGCGATCGTGCCGCCGACGATCAATGCGGCTACGACCGGCAGGTACACCGCCATGGCGAGGTCTTCGATGACGAGCAGGTTGAGGATCGCCGGGGTCTCACGGTTGGCGAGCCGGCCGAGGTCGGCCAGGACCTTCGAGATGATGCCGCTCGACGAGATCCACGTGACGCCGCCGAGGAGGACCGCGGCGAGCGGTTCCCACCCGAGAAGCAGCCCGAGCCCGACACCCGGGAGCGCATTGGCGAGCATGTCGAGGATGCCGGGGGGCATACCGGTGCGCAGCCCGTTGCGCAGCTCCGACTCGGAGTACTCCAGGCCGAGTGTGAACAGCAACAACAAGACGCCGATCTCGGCGGCGAGTGCGATGAAGTCCTCGCTGACGTTGACCTCGGCGACGCCGCCCGTCCCGAAGGCGAGCCCGGCGACGAGATACAGCGGGACGGCGGTGATGCCGATGCGTCCGGCGACTCGGGCGAGCACTGCGAGGCCGAGCGCGACGGCGCCGATCTCGAGGAAGGCGAGTGCGGCCTCCGAACTGCCGGCGGCGAGGAGGCTCAGGAGCCGACCATCAGGTCCTGGAGCGCCACGAGGCCCTCGGACGTGCCGACCGCGACCACCACGTCACCAGCGTGGATCGCCACATCGGGATCGGGCGCGGGGATCTGGTCGTCCTCGCGGATGATCGCGACGATCGACGCGCCGGTGCGCTTGCGGTACGCGCCGTCAGCGATCGTGACGCCGACGGCGACCGACTCGGCGCCGATCGGGAGCCACTCGATGCTGAGGCCTTCGACGTCGTGTTGCACTGCGTCGACGGTTTCGCGCACCTGGCTGGTGCCGAGCAGTTCGCCGAGCGTGCGCGTGTCGTTCGACGACAGCGTCATCTGCAGGGCGCACGAATCGGGGTCGTCGGCGGCGTACACGACCACGTCGCGGCGACCGTCCTTGTGCGTGAGGACTCCGATTTCGCGTCCGTCTTCGGCGGTGAAGTCGTGCTTCACGCCGACCCCGGGCAACTGTGTCTCTCTGACGACCGACATGACCGACAGTCTGCCAGCCGCCGGTGGTGCGCAGAGCACCAGGTTGGGCGCGATGGGCGCCACTACTGTCGCCATCATGAGTTCCGAGACCCCGAACACGCCCGTCGACATCAAGCCGCGCTCTCGCGACGTCACCGACGGGATGCAGAAGGCGCCGTCGCGCTCGATGCTGCGTGCGATCGGCATGGGCGACGACGACTGGGAGAAGCCGCAGGTCGCGATCGCCTCGTCATGGAACGAGGTCACCCCGTGCAACATGACGCTGCGCAAGTTGGCCGAACACGCAAAGGCGGGAGTCATGGCGGCCGGCGGGTTCGGCATGGAGTTCGGGACGATCACCGTGTCCGACGGCATCTCGATGGGCCACGAGGGGATGCGAGCGTCGCTGGTGTCGCGCGAGGTCATCACCGACTCGGTCGAGACCGTGATGCATGCCGAACGCCTCGACGGGTTCGTCGGCCTCGCGGGCTGCGACAAGTCGATCCCCGGGATGCTGATGGCGGCCGCCCGCCTCGACCTGGCCTCGGTGTTCGTCTACAACGGCTCGATCATGCCGGGCGAGCACAACGGCAAGGCGCTCGACATCACCTCGGTCTTCGAAGCCGTCGGTGCCCACGCCGCAGGGACCATCGACGACCAGGAACTGCACGACATCGAGGTGAAGGCGTGCCCCGGTGAGGGTGCCTGCGGCGGCATGTTCACCGCCAACACGATGAGTTCGATCTCCGAAGCGCTCGGCATGTCGCTGCCCGGCTCGGCGTCCCCGCCCGCCATCGACCCTCGCCGCGAAGTCGATGCTCGTGCCGCCGGAGAAGCCGTGGTCGAATTGCTCCGCAGGGGCATCACTGCGCGTCAGATCATGACCAAGCCGGCGTTCGAGAACGCGATCGCCCTCACCTCGGCGCTCGGCGGATCGACCAACGCAGTGCTGCACCTGATGGCGATCGCCAACGAAGCGGGAGTCGAGTTGGAACTCGACGACTTCAACCGGATCGCCGACCGGGTGCCTCACATCGCCGACATGACGCCGGGTGGCAAGTTCCACATGAGCGACCTCGACAAGGTCGGGGGCGTGCCCGGTGTGCTCAAGCATCTCCTCGACCATGGCCTGATCGACGGTTCCTGTCTGACCGTCACGGGTCGCACGATGGCCGAGAACCTGGCCGACATGGACCTCGCGGAGCCCGATGGCGTGGTCGTGCATCCGATCGACTCTCCGATCCACAGCGAAGGCGGCATCAACATCTTGCGCGGCTCGCTCGCCCCGATGGGATCGGTCGTCAAGGTCGCCGGACTCACCGCCGAACAGATGCACTTCGAAGGCCCGGCACGGGTCTTCGACGACGAGTCGTTCGCGATGGAGGCGATCCTCGCCGGCGAGATCGACGCAGGCGACGTGATCGTCATCCGCTACGAGGGTCCCAGAGGCGGGCCGGGCATGCGTGAGATGCTCGCCATCACCGGCGCACTGAAGGGCGCCGGACGCGGTGGTGACTGTGCGCTGATCACCGACGGCCGCTTCTCCGGCGGCACGTGGGGGTTCTGCATCGGCCACGTTGCCCCGGAAGCCACCGATGGTGGGCCGATCGCGTTCGTCGAGGACGGCGACACGATCCTGATCGACGTGCCGAGCAAGACGCTCGATCTCCAGGTGGAGAGCAGCGTGCTCGCCGACCGCATGAACCGGTGGACACCCAACCCGCCCCGCTACACGACCGGTGTGCTCGGCAAGTACGCCCGTCTCGTCCAAGGGGCCGAGACGGGCGCCATCACCAATCCGCTCTAGCTACTCGCCGAAGTTGGCGAGCGGCGTGTAGGTCGCCGTCACGCTGCCGTTGGTGAGGGTGACCGGTCCGCCGGTGGCGGTGCAGATCAACTCGATGTCGACGGCCACCTCGAGGGGGACGAGGCCCGCCGTGATCGCCAGTGTCTCGTTCGTCCCGAAGACCGCTCCTGACGAGGCCACCGTCGTGGTGTCGTCGCCGAGGGTGCAGGTCACCTGTTCGGTGCCGTTGGCGACGCCACCGACGTTGTAGGTCGCCGAGGCGTTCGAGACGATGGTGCCCTGTCCGAGGAAACCGAGGCGCGCTGCGGCGATGACGGTCGGGCCGTCGGGCGGGGCGATCGTGATCGGACCCTCGGCGATGCCGAAGTCCATCTGCGTCGATTCCTGCTTGAAGAAGTACCGGTCGTCGTGGTCGTGATCGTCGTAGTAGCCGACGACGTCGATGAGGACGTCGACGGCCCCGAACTCGTTGTAGATGTTGAACTTGCCGTCGAACGAGAGACCGACCGTCACCGAGTGTCGATCCGCGCCTGGGTCACTTCGTAGCCCCCGAAGCCCGCTGCTCCGACGGTGACGGCGACGGCAGCGCCGATGGCGGCCCATCGCGTGCGGAGTCGCGCCAGATTCGGTTGTGCGGTGGTCATGTGATCTCTCCCGTGGTGATGCCACCGAGGTCCGGTGGTTGCGGGGTCAACGTAGGCGATCGGCCCGGGTCCAGGTCCCGGATTCTCGGAACGCGGGCTCACCGTGCCCGACCGCCCACACCTGTTCGCCGTCGAGGATCACACCGCCGCATTCGGGGAGTCCCCACAGGTGGACGTCGGGAACCTGCCATCGGGTCGGCCCGGGAGACCAGTGGGGGAGTGCGAGACCCGGCGCCAGGCCGAGTCCGTCGACCACGTCGCCCCGGTCGGGTCGGACCATCTGCTCGCACAGGACCATCGCCCCGGCTGATGCGCCCGAGATCGACATCCCGGCGGCGTACCGGTCGAGGATGCGCGTGCGGACGTGGCCGCTCAGGACGTCGAGGAGACTCGTCGGCGAACCGCCCGGGAGGACGAGAAGGTCGATGCTCGCGGTCAGAGCGTCGAGCACGCCATCGATGTCGGAGCGCGGGTCGGGGAGCGCGATGACCGTGGCGCCGAGTTGCTCGTAGTGGCGGCGAGCGCGCTCCGACGCGCCGTCATAGTCGGACCCGACTCGCGCTGCGCCGGCGAGCACGGCAACCGTCGATGCACCCGACCGGTGCAACACGACCCGATCCATCTCGACGCACTCGTCCGTGAACTCCCGGCCACCCTGCAGGCACAACATCGGTGAAATCGTAGGCTGAGACGATGGCACAGTCGGGAGTGAGGTCGGTCGCCGCTGCTGCGGTCGGGTGGATCATCGTGGCGCTCGTCGCGTACCTCGCACTCGGCCTCGTGATCGGGACGCTCCTGTGGGTGCTGCGGCTCGTCGTCATCGTCGTCGTGGTCGGTGCGCTCGCCTCGATCTACTTCCGCCTTCGCAGCGACTGACCCGCCGTTTCCTGGCCTCGGGCGGCGGGTAGGCCAGCCGCATGGCCGACGACGCGTCCGACCCGACCTCGCCCCGCACAGCTGATGCTGACCGACAACGCTCTGACCGTCGCGGCGTGCTCGCCGGAACTGCTGCTGCGATCGTCGCCGCCACTGCGGTGCGCTCCGAGTCCGTTTCGGCAGCTGATGGCGACGCGCTCATCGCCGGTGACGTGTCGACGGCGTCGACGCGCACCGAACTGGTCGGGCCGTCGTTCGTGGTGACCGACGGCGAGGCATCGGGATCGCTCGCACGCGAAGTCGTCCCCGGCGTCGTCACCGGAGTCCACGGATTCACTGCCCGCGACGTGAACAGTCGAGGGGTCTGGGGTCTCGACCAGACCACCGACGGGGTCGGCGTCTACGGACAGCACTGGGACCGCTCGGTCGGGACCGGGGTGGTCGCCGAGTCGGGAAACGGCCCCGGCCTCGTTGCCCAGGGAACGGGTTCCGACGTGGTGTTGCGCGGCTCGGGTGAGTTGCGTTTCGCCGAGGCGAAGAGCGTCTCGACGAACTCACCGGGAGCGCCCGGCACTTTGGCTCGCGACGCGGCCGGCACGCTCTGGTACTGCGCTGAACGTGATCGCTGGCAGCGCATCGCAGGTCCGGCGCGCACGAGCACCTTCGTCCCGATCGACCCGACCCGGGTGTACGACTCGCGGGCCCCTCAACCGGCGCAGGGTGCGCTGGGTTCGGGCGGCCAGAAGATCCTGTCGGTCCGAGACGGACGCGACATCGAGTCGGGCAACGTCTTCGATGCCGACATCGTCCCCTTCGATGCCACGGCGATCTCGTACAACCTGACCATCGTCGACACGGTCGGCAGCGGCTTCCTCGCCGTCACCCCGGGCGACGTCTCGGCGCTCCGGGCGTCGACGATCAACTGGACCGTCACGAACCAGACACTTGCGAACGCCGGCATCGTGAAGATCGATCGGTCGGGCTTCGTCCGCATCTTCTGCGGAGGCCCTGGCGGCTCGACCGACTTCATCATCGACGTCACCGGCTACTACGCGTGACGCCAGGTGTCAGACGTCGGGCGTTTCTCAGTCGACGATGGCTTGGCTGACGAGTTGTTGGAGCTGCGGTCGGAGCGGGTAGGTGCTCGACGGCAGCAGCTGGGTGAGGAACAGTGCAGTGATGCGCTCGACCGGATCGTTCCAGAAGATCGTGCTCGCCGCGCCGCCCCACGAGTACGAGCCCGCCGACGACGGCACCTTGTTCGCCGCCTCGTCGAGTACGACGGAGAATCCGAGGCCGAAACCCACGCCGTCGAAAGTGGTCTCGGCGAACAGCGGTCGGCCGAAGTCGGTCAAGTCGGCGTTGCCCGGCAGATGGTTGCGGGTCATGTAGTCGACGGTGCGTGACCCGAGGATGCGGACGCCGTCGAGTTCGCCTCGGTTCATCAACATCTGAGCGAAGCGCAGGTAGTCGGCCGCCGTGCCGCACAGCCCGCCGCCGCCGCTGATCGTGTCGGGTTTCTCCTTCAGAGCCGGAGCGGGCATCTTGGCGGCCCGCCCGGTGCCGGGGTTGCGGTAGTACAGCTCGGCGAATCGGTCGCGCTTGTCGTCGTGTACCCAGAACGCGGTGTCGGACATGGCGAGCGGGTCGAGGATGCGCTCCTTCACGAAGACGTCGAGCGGTTGACCCGACACCACTTCGACGACACGTCCGAGCACGTCGGTCGACACGCCGTAGTTCCACTCGGAGCCCGGCTGGAACACGAGGGGGAGCGCAGCCCAACGATCGCAGCACGCCTCCAGGTCGAGCCCGGCGGGAATGCCCCATTCGAAGCCGTCGTTGCGGTACATCGCATCGGTCGCGTGGGCGTTGTGGAAGCCGTACGTGAGGCCGGACGTGTGAGTGAGGAGGTGCCAGATCCGCATCGGTTCGGTCTGCGGTTCGAGGTTGGGTGCCTGGAACGAGCCCGACCGGTACACGGGCGTGTCGGCGAACGACGGGATGAATTTCGAGACCGGGTCCTTGAGCTGGAACCGACCTTCCTCGTGCAAGATCATCGCGGCAACCGAGGTGATCGGCTTCGACATCGAGTACAGCCGGACGATCGTGTCGTCGGTCCACGGCGTCTCGGTTTCCAGGTTCCGAAGGCCGTGCGTGGTGTGGTGGACGAGTTGGCCGTCGCGCGCCACGGCGACCTGCCAGCCTGCGAGGCGCCCGTCGGCGACGTACTGTTCGAAGTGGTCGTCGATGCGCTGGAGTCGGTTGCGGTCGAAGCCGGCGTCGGCGGGGTCGATGGTGGGTTCGAGCGAGGTCGGAGCCATGCGCTGATGATGTCAGAAGGGGTGGGAACCAACCCGGTCCGAGAAACGTCGAACGAAGGTGAACAGCAACGTGAAACGCCGTGCCGCACTCGTCGTCGCCGTCGCAATGGCCGTCGCTGCATGCTCTGGAGACCCCGACGGGTCGAGTGTCGACCCGGCTGCCACGACGACCGTTCCCGGGACCGCTGGTGGCGTCTCGGTCGACTCGGGCGGCGCCGGCGTCGGTCGCGACGACAGCTCGGTGCAACTCGGTCTGCGCTTGAGCGAGGGGATGGCCGCCGGGGTGGAGGCCGCACCGGTGGCCGTCGTCGAGGGTGCTCCGCTCAGCGGCGCCGAGGTCGCTTCGGTGCTCGACCGTCTTCCCGAGTGGGACCTCCCCGACAACGATGCCACCGACTTCGCCCGCCCCGTCGAGTCGCTGCAGCCGCCCGCGGTCGGTACCACGATCGACTCGCCGTTCCCCGCTTCACCCGACGCTCCGACCGTTCCCGATGCGACCGCCGACGGCCCGCTCGACGTGATCCGGTTCCAGCCCGAGGGCGAGGTCAGCGTGGCGCCGTTCCTGGCCATCACGTTCGACGAGCCGATGATTGCGCTCGCGACGCTCGATCAACTCGACGACGCCGACGTGCCGGCCACGCTCACTCCCGAGGTCGAGGGTCGGTGGCGCTGGATCGGCACCCGGACGCTGCGCTTCGAGGTCCTGCCGGACGCCGAGACCGACGTCGACCGGCTTCCGGCGGCCACCGAGTACACGGTCACGGTGCCGGCCGGCACCACGTCGGCCAACGGAGCCGCGCTTGCCGAGGAATTCTCGTACTCGTTCGCCACACCCGCCGCCACGGTGGCGGGCCTCAGCGGAGTCGGCGAGTCGATCGGACTCGATCCGATCTTCGTGGCCACGTTCGATCAGCGCGTCGATCCTGCTGCGGTGATCGACGCGATCTCGTTCGGTGCGGGCGACGTCACCTCGGTGCGTCTGGCGACCGACGGCGACCTCGATGCCGACTCCGACCAGGCGCGCAACGCTCGCCGCATCGTCGACGGCGCACTCGACGGTCGAGCGGTCGCGTTCGTCCCGACATCGACCTTGTCGACCGACACGGCGATCTCCATCGAGATCGGGCCGGGCGTGCCGTCACTCGAGGGTGTGCGCTCCGGCGATCAGTCGTTCACCGAAACCGGCCGGACCTACGCTCCGCTGACCGTCGTGCGCACCGAGTGTTTCGACGACTGTGCGCCGTTCACGCCGTTCGACATCTCGTTCAACAACCAGCTCGACGGCCAGGAATTCGATCCAGCATGGATCAGCGTCGACCCGCAGATCCCCGGTCAGCGGGTCGACTTCTTCGGATCGCAACTGTCGGTGGGCGGGTCGACCGACGGCGACACGACGTACACCGTGACGGTCTCGGCCGACGTGGTCGACGTGTTCGGTCAGACCCTCGACGAGCCGTACGTCGAGGAGTTCGAGGTCGGCGCAGCTCGCCCGTTCCTCGTCGGACCCGACCGGCAATTCGTGACGACCGACCCGTTCGCCGACGAGCCGTCGCTCACCTACTCGACCGTCAACCACGACCGGCTCGACGTGACGGCATGGCAGGTCGGGCCCGATCAGTACGGCGACTTCCTCCGCTACCTCGACACGACCTACTCCGACACGGCGCCGGCCGACCCCGACTGGCCCGTGGTGCTCGACACCTCCGTCGAGGTCGACGGTGCCGACGACGCCGTGATCGAGACGGCCATCGACCTGGGCGACGCATTCGACGAGTCCGACGGTCCGATCGTGCTGCGCGTGCAGCCCGACCCACTGCCGTCTCCGACTTCCGACGACTACTGGCGGAACCGTCCGCAGTACCACTTCGTCCAGACGACGACGCTCGGCATCGACGCGTTCGTGACCGAGGAAGAGGTCCTCGTCTGGGTCACCGACCTGCTGACCGGCGAACCCGTGGGCGGCGCCACCGTCGACCCGTTCGGCTCGGGGGAGACCACGACGACCGATGACGACGGCACGGCGCGCCTCGCACTCGATTCCGATCCGAACGGGATGCACGGCCTCGTCGCCACCGCCGACGGCCGTTCGGGCATGCTTCCGTCGCAGTGGTTCGGCGGATGGACCCGCAACGAACGTTTCCAGCGGAGTCCGTGGTATGTCATCGACGACCGTGGCATCTACCGGCCGGGCGAAACCGTTCGCATCACCGGCCTCGTCCGCACGCTCACCGAGGACGCGCAGATCGCGTTCGTCGATGGAGCGTCGTCGGTGCGCTCGATCGCCTACGACCCGCAGGGCAACGAACTGTCGTCCGAGGTGGTGCCGGTCAACGCGCTCGGTGGCTTCAACGTGTCGATCGAGGTCCCTGAAGCGTCGAACACCGGCTTCGCCTTCGTCGAACTGATCGCCCTCGACGCCGCAGGCAACGGTCTCGGCAACGTCGGCACGAGTCACGGCTTCCAGATCCAGGACTTCCGCACGCCCGACTACGAGGTGACCGCTCGGCCCGAGTCGACCGGACCGTTCTACGTCGTCGAACCGGCCACCGTGGCGGTCGATGCCGAGTACTTCGCCGGAGGTCCGCTCGGCGATGCCGAGGTCGACTGGCTGGTGAGCACGTCGGAGTCGAGCTACACACCGCCGAATCGGTCCGACTACTCATTCGGTGTCTGGACGCCGTGGTGGGCGTTCGACGCCGGGTTCGACGCCGGGTTCGACGCCGGGTTCAACGACTCGTTCGCGGGTCCGTTCGGCTTCGAGGACGCGAGGTTCGAACGATTCAGCGGCCGGACCGACACGTCGGGGTCGCACCTGCTCCAGATCGACTTCGCCGACACCAGTGACGACGGCGCCACGGTCGACCAGCCCACGACCGTGACCGCCGAGGCAACCGTGTTCGACGTCAACCGCCAGGCGATCTCGGCACGGACGAGCCTGCTCGTGCACCCGGCCGAGTTCTACATCGGACTGCGCGCCGAGCGCTCGTTCGTCGAGCGGGGCGAACCGATCGTCATCGACGCGATCGTCGTCGACGTCGACGGCGACGCAGCCGTCGGGCGAGACGCCGAAGTGACCGTCGGCCGCGTCGAGTCGACGTTCGCCGGCGGCGGGTACGTCGAAGAAGTCGTCGACGTACAGATCTGTTCGATCACATCCGCCGACGAGCCGACGACGTGCGAGTTCACGACCGACGTGGGCGGCCAGTACCGCATCACCGCCATCGTGATCGACGACGACGGTCGTCAGAACCGGGCCGTGTACACCCAGTGGGTGAGCGGCGCCACGGCGCAACCGACCAGCGGCGTCCAGCAGGGTGAAGTCGTCATCGTTCCCGACGCCGAGTTCCACGCGCCCGGCGACACCGCCGAACTCCTCGTGCAGGCACCGTTCGCCCCGGCGACCGGCCTGATGACGATCACGCGCGCCGGCATCGAGACGGTCGAGGTCTTCGACGCCGCCGACGGCAGTGCCGTCCTGCGGATCCCGGTCGAGACAGACGACATCCCGAACCTCAACGTTCGCATCGACATGGTGGGCGCGGTCGAGGATGAACCGGCATTCGCAGCCGGACAGATCACCGTCCAGATCCCGCCGATCGAACGGACCCTCGACGTCGTCGCCACACCGGCGTCCGACGAACTGGCTCCCGGTGAGGACACCACGGTCACCGTGTCGGTCGCCGGCCCCGACGGTGAGCCCGTGGCCGACGCCGGCGTGGCGCTGATCGTCGTCGACGAGGCCGTGCTGTCGCTCGGCGGGTACGAACTGCTCGACCCGATCGCGGCGATCTACCAACCGATCTTCTCGTCGCTGCAGCCGGAACTCGTGCGCAACTCGATCGTCCTCGACGACCCCGAACTCGACGACGGATTCGTTGGAGGCGAAGAAGCCGAGGCGATGGAGGACGATGCGATGTCGGAGGTCACGGGTGTCGACTCCGACGGTCGGGTCACGAGCGCGTCCACCGCTCCCGACGCCGCTCCTGCCGACGACGCCGGAGACAGGGACGGCGACTCGTCGATCGAGGTGCGTGCGGACTTCGGAGCGCTGGCCGTGTTCGCCCCTGACGAGACGACCGGCGCCGACGGCACCGTGACAGTCGAGGTCGACCTGCCTGACAACCTGACCCGCTACCGGGTGATGGCCATCGCCGTCGACGGGGTCGACCGGTTCGGTTCGGGCGAGTCGTCGATCACGGCTCGTCTGCCGATCAGCGTGCGTCCGTCGGCGCCGAGGTTCCTCAACTTCGGTGACCGGTTCGAACTGCCCATCGTGGTCCAGAACCTGACCGCCGACGACATGGACGTCGAACTCGTCATCGAAGCAGCCAACCTCGATGTGATCGAAGGGTCCGGCCGGCGGGTGTCGGTACCCGCCGGTGACCGCGTGGAAGTCCGCTTCCCGGCCGCGGCGGTGGAGGCCGGTACCGCGCGCTTCCGGATCGCATCGGTGAGCGGCGAGTTCGCCGACGCTGTCGAGGTGGCGCTGCCGGTGTACACGCCGGCCACGGCCGAAGCGTTCGCCACCTATGGCGTCCTCGACGACGACGCCGGAGTCGCGCAACCCGTTCTCCGACCCGACGGCGTGTTCCCGCAGTTCGGCGGGCTCGAGGTGTCGACGTCGTCGACCGCGCTCCAGGCGCTCACCGACTCGGTGCTGTACCTGTACGAGTACCGGTACGGATCAGCCGACGGATACGCCTCACGGATCATGGCCGTGGCCGCGCTGCGCGAGGTGCTCGACGCATTCGACGCCGACGGTCTGCCCGACGCGGCGACGATCGAGCGGGTCGTGGTCGACGACATCGAACGGCTGCAGGCGTTGCAGAACGACGACGGTGGATTCCCGTACTGGCAGCGCGGTCGATCGTCGATCCCGTGGGTGTCGGTGCAGTCGACGCACGCTCTCGTGCTCGCCCAGCAGAACGGATACTCCGTCGATGAGTTCTCCGTCCAGCGGGCGCTGGACCATCTTCGGGAGATCGAGAACTTCATCCCGTCGATCTACTCCCAGGAGACGAAGGACGCGATCAGCGCCTATGCCCTGTACGTGCGTGATCTGTCGGGTGAGTCCGACCCCGGCAAAGCACTCGACCTGTACCGGCGTGGTGTCCAGAGCACGCTGCAACTCGACTCGATCGCCCGACTCTGGCCTGTCATCGGCGACGCCGACGCTCGCGACGAGATCGAACGTCTCGTCGAGAACTCGGCCGTCGAGACACCTGCGGCCGCCACGTTCGCCACGAGCTACGGCGAAGACGCATACCTGATTGCTCACTCCGATCGTCGCACCGACGGCGTGGTCCTCGGCGCTCTCGTCAGTGAAGCGCCCGACAGCGACCTGATCGTCAAAGTCGTGACCGGGTTGATCGGAAACCAGACCCGAGGTCGGTGGAACAACGCCCAGGAGAACGCGTTCATCCTGCTTGCTCTCAACGAGTACTTCGACACGTTCGAGGCGGTCGACCCCGACTTCGTCGCACGTGCCTGGCTCGGTGAGACCTACGCGGTCGAGGCCGAATTCCGCGGTCGTTCGACCGACACGCAACTGACGACGGTGCCGATGTCGGAGCTGATCGCCGCGGGCGACACCGACATCGTGCTCGACAAGGACGGCGACGGACGCCTGTACTACCGACTCGGGTTGCGCTACGCACCCGACAGCCTCGACCTGGATGCTCGCGACGAGGGATTCGTCGTCGAGCGGAGTTACGAGGCGGTCGACGACCCGGGCGACGTGACACGGAACGCCGATGGCTCGTGGAGCATCGCTGCAGGGGCGACCGTCCGAGTGCGACTCACGATGATCGCCGACGCTCGACGGACCCACGTCGCTCTGCTCGATCCGCTCCCGGCCGGCCTCGAAGCGGTCAACCCGGCGTTGGAGACCTCGCTCACGGTGCCGGCGAGCGACCCGAGCGTCGACCGGACGGGATACTGGTATTCGGCGTGGTTCGAACATCAGAACCTGCGCGACGACCGGACCGAAGCCTTCACCAGCTTCCTCCCGGGCGGCACGTACGAGTACAGCTACATCGCTCGTGCGACCACCCCCGGCGAGTTCGTGGTGCCGCCGACCAGAGCCGAGGAGATCTACGCCCCCGAGGTGTTCGGCCGATCGTCGTCCGATCGGGTCACCGTTTCCTAGGAATCACGGCTGACGCGACGGGCGACGGCGCGCCAGCCGTTGAGGAACGCGCCGAGGAACACCGACGCGACGATCACGAACGAGAGCGCGGTGCCCTCGTCGAACAGGAGTCGGCGACAGACCATGCCGACGGCGACCGTGACGACCCACACGACCAAGCCGGTGGGAATCGACAGCGGGTCCTTCCACAGTCGGGCCGCCGCCCAGGCGAGGACGAGGCCGATGAGGAACGGTGCGGCCGTCTCGAGCAGGCCGCCGATACCGGGGTTCTCATCGTGATTCCGTCGACCGATCGCGACGAAGGCGACGGCGACGAACACGTCGAAGCCGACCGCGAGCGGGATGCGCGATCGCACCGGGTCAGCCTTCGGCAGCGAAACCACCGAGCGCGCCCTTGAAGAACAGGAGTGGTTCGGGCGGCTGGCCGTCGTGGTCGGCGTCGGCGTCGAGCGCGCCCACGCGGCCGAGGACGAAGTGGTGGTCGCCCATGTCGTAGACCTCTTCCACCGTGCAGTCGATCCACGCGACGGCCCGGTCGAGGATCGGCGAACCCGACGGAGCAGCGTGCCAGTCGACGCCTTCGAATCGGGTGTCGTCGGTCCCCGATTTGGCGAACTTCCAGCACAGGTCGCTCTGCTGCTCGCTCAACACGTTGACGCAGAAGCTGTCCGATGGCGCCATCGCGTCCCAGGTCGTCGAACCGATCTGCGGGAGGAAGCCGACCATCGGCGGGTCGAGCGACACCGAGGTGAATGAGCCGATGGTGAAACCGTGCGGCTTGCCGTCGGCGTCCATCCCGCTCACGATCGTCACGCCGGTGGGGAAGTGGCCCATCACGGTGCGGAAGTGTCCGGCGTCGAACTCGGTGTCGTGTGTCTGATCGCTCATCGCCGTCAACTGTACGCTCCGCGTCCGTGACCGAGGGAAGTGCGGCCAAGCGTGAACTGCGCACCCGGATGCGCCAGGTGCGCCGCGATCTCACCGACCGACCGGAACGCTCGGCGCAGATCATCGCTCACGTCGTCGCGCTCGACGCGGTGATCGCGGCCGAGCGGGTGCTCGCCTACGACTCGATCGTGGGTGAGGTGGAGACCGCGACGTTGGTGTCCTGGTGTGCGGCGCACGGCATCGAGGTCGCGATGCCCGAAGACGACGTGGAGCCGGCGTGGGCCGACGTGATCGTCGTGCCCGGTACGGCGTTCACCCGGCGCGGCGAGCGGATCGGTCAGGGCGGCGGTTGGTATGACCGCTTCCTGCCGGGTCGACGCGCCGATGCGGTCACGATCGGCATCGCATTCGAGCCGCAGATCGTCGAATCGCTGCCCACCGAGCCCCACGACGTGACCCTCGATTGCGTCGTCAGCGAATCCGGGCCACTCTGGTCATCGTGACGCTTTTCGACCTCGACCAACTCGCCGCCGCGACCGAGGTCGTCCGGCGCTTCGTCCCGCCGACCCCTCAGTACGAGTGGCCGATGCTGAACGAGGCGGCCGGTTCGTCGGTGACCGTGAAGCACGAGAACCACACGCCGGTCGGCGCGTTCAAGGTGCGCGGTGGGCTGGTGTTCATGGACCGCCTGGCTCGCGACCGCCCGGACGTGAGCGGCGTGATCAGTGCGACCCGCGGCAACCACGGCCAGAGCCTGGCGTTCGCCGGGGCCCGGTTCGGTCGATCGGTCGTGATCCTCGTTCCACGCGGGAACAGCGTCGAGAAGAACGCGGCGATGCGAGCGCTCGGTGCCGAGGTGATCGAACACGGCGACGACTTCCAAGAGGCGCGAGAACACAGCGTGGTCCTCGCGGCTGAGCGCGGCCTCGAAGCGGTGCCGCCATTCCATCTCGACCTCGTGCTGGGTGTGTCGACGTACGCCCTCGAACTCTTCGACGCAGCCGGGCCGCTCGACACGGTGTACGCCCCGGTGGGGATGGGGTCGGGAGTCAACGCTCTGATCACCGTCCGCGACCTGCTCGGCCTCGACACGAAGATCGTCGGCGTCATCTCGTCGGCTGCGCTCGCAACACAGTTGTCGGTGGCGGCGGGATCCGTGGTGACGACCGAGTCGGCGGCCACCTTCGTCGACGGCGTCGCATGTCGCACGCCCGACAGCGCGGCGATCGACGGGATCATCGCAGGGGCTGCCCGAATCATCGACGTGTCGGACGACGCGGTGGCCGATGCGATGCGCCTGATCTATCGGACGACGCACAACGTGGCCGAGCCGGCGGGGGCGATCGCGCTGGCGGGGTTGATGTCGGAGCCGATCGACGAGCGCGGTGAGCGCTCGGCGTTTGTGCTGTGTGGCGGCAACGTCGACACCGACACGTTCCGTGAAGTCCTCGGCGGCGCCACGCCCGTCGCGTAGGCAGCGCTGGGTCAGGCCGCACTGCGTCAGGCAGCGCTTGGTCAGGCAGCGCGGGGGACCGACGGATGGGCCCGGTGGCCCGACGACATCTCCTCGTGCAACTGTGCGATCTGGCGGCTCGCCGTGGTCGTGCACAGCGATGGCACGACGGCGTGGATCGCAGCGGCTCCGGCGGCGATCGACAGACACTTGGCGAAGTGCGCAGCCACACGGAAGTGCTGACCGTAGGTCTCGCCGACCGATGCCGGGTGGTCCGTGAAGTGCTGTGTCATCGCCATACCTCCACGGTAGAGATCTGAGCAGGATTCGTATTGCGTTCTCTGCGCAGGATCGGCCGTTTGGTGCACGAATCATGTGATCATCGGGCCCGACCTGCAAGAATCATCGATTGTGGACTTACTTGATCGGGAAATTGTGCGTTTGCTGCAGATCGACGGCAGCCTGAGCGCACGAGAGTTGGGTGATGCGGTCGGCCTGACGCCCACGCCGTGCTGGCGGCGGGTTCGGGCGCTGGAAGAGGCAGGGGTCATCACGGCGCGCGTGGCATTGGTGAATCCGGCGACTGTCAATCTGGAAGTCACTGCCATCGTGAACATCCGCACGAACGACCACGGCCCCGGGTGGATCGAAGAGTTCCAGCAGGCCGTCGAGAGCTTCCCCGAGATCGTCGAGGCATACCGCACGAGCGGCGACATCGACTACATGATCAAGGTGATGGTGCCGAGTATCGGCGCGTACGACGACTTCTACAAGCGGCTCATCGCAGCGGTGAGCCTGTACGACGTCCGCACGATCTTCGTGATGGAGGAGATGAAGCGCACCACGGCGCTCCCGCTCGACTACGTCGATGCTGGCGGATGATCAGGCGATCGGCCGCCGGCGGAGGCGGTTCGCCAATTCGTCGCATGCCGGGTCGCTCACGGCCGCGCCGCGGCGAGCGAGGACGAGTCGACGCTTGAGGATCTGGTCGCCGGCGGTCAGTTCGCCCCGCTCCGACTCACCTTGACTGCGTGGGAGGACGGTCCAACCCAGTCCGAGCAGCACCATCTCGCGCAACACGTCGGGCTGATGCGACTCGGCGGCGATGTCCACGCGCGCGCCCAGCTCGGCGAGCCGTGCGTCGACGAGGCGACGGCTGTGCGAGTCACTCGGGAACAACACCCACGGGCCCCAGGTGGAGGGTTCGCCGATCTCGATGCCGGGCGGTCCGTAGACGATCATCGCTTCGCTGAGCAGGGAGATCGTGTCGATTCCGGCCACCGGTTCGGGCGGCTCCACGCACACTGCGAGGTCGAGGCGCCCGCTCTGTACGTCGTCGAGCAGCGTCGTCGACGACGCCACCGACAACGTCAGTTCGACCTCGGGATGTCGAGTTCGGAACGATCGAAGCACGTCGGGGAAATGGACCACGGCGGCGACGTCGATCATCCCGAGTCGGACCCGGCCGCTGTCGGCACCGCTCATCCGGGCGGCCCAACCCGACAGGTCGCGGGTGAGCGACACCACCTGGCGGGCGTGCTCGAGGACGGGGGTGGCTGTCGCTCGGAGCATCCGGCGTCGCCCGACCGGCTCGAAGAGGTCGACGCCGACTCGTCGCTCGAGTTCGGCGAGGCCCTGGGACAGTGCCGACGGCGACACGCCGACGGTCGACGCCGCGTCGGCCCACGTGCGTGCGTCGGCAACCGCCACCAGATACTCGAGTTGGCGGATCGAGATGTCGGGGAGCGAGGCACGGTCGTCGTCGGCGGTCACCCTGTGCACGTTAGTTCGGTCTTGCTTCACGGTTCTTGACTCCTGACCAGAATCGCTTATGTTCGTACCATGACCTCTCGCATCATCGCTCCCGCCACCGGCAAGCTCGGCGTCCTCACACCGGGCATGGGCGCCGTCGCCTCGACCTTCATCGCCGGTGTGATCGCCGCCCGCAACGGCACGCATCCCCCGATCGGCTCCGTCTCTCAGATGGCCCACATCCGCCTCGGCACGAAAGAAGAGAACCGGAACCCGATGATCAAGGAGTTCGTGCCGCTCGCCGAACTCGACGACATCGTCTTCGGCGGCTGGGACCCCATCTCGCCGAACGCGATGGAAGCCGCCACGACCGCCGGCGTGCTCCAGGGCAATGACCTCGACGCGATCTCCAAGGAGATGGAGGGCATCGTGCCGATGGAGGCCGTGTTCGATCAGCGCTGGGTCAGCCGCCTCGACGGCGTGCGCGTGAAGGACATCCCCAGTAAGTGGGACCAGGCCGAAGCGCTCATTGCCGACATGGCGCGCTTCAAGGAGGACAACGGCTGCGATCGCCTCGTCATCGTGTGGTGCGGTTCGACCGAGGCCTACCAGGAGCCCACTGCCGTCCACGCGTCGGTCGAAGCGTTCGAACAGGGCCTGCGTGACAACGACGAGAACATCTCGCCGTCACAGATCTACTGCTACTCCGCGCTGCAGTCCGATGTTCCGTATGCCAATGGTGCGCCCAACCTCACGACCGACCTGGACTGCATGATCGAACTGTCGAAGCGCAACGGCGTCCCGATCGCCGGCAAGGACTTCAAGACTGGCCAGACGCTGATGAAGACGATGCTCGCCCCGGGGTTCAAGGCCCGCATGCTCGGCATGCGCGGGTGGTACTCCACCAACATCCTCGGCAACCGTGACGGCGAAGTGCTCGACGATCCCGAGAACTTCAAGACCAAGGAGATGTCGAAGCTCGGTGTGCTCGGCGGGATTTTGCAGCCCGAGGTCTACCCCGACCTGTACGGCAACATCGACCACGTGGTGCGCATCAACTACTACCCGCCTCGCGGTGACAACAAAGAGGGCTGGGACGCGATCGACATCTTCGGGTGGCTCGGCTACGAGATGCAGATCAAGGTCGACTTCCTCTGCCGTGATTCGATCCTCGCTGCGCCGATCGTCCTCGACCTCGCCCTCTTCATGGACCTCGCGCACCGCGCCGGTGCGTCGGGCGTGCAGGAGTGGCTGAGCTTCTACCTCAAGGCCCCCCAGGCCGCCGGAGAGAGCCCGGCCGAACAAGATCTCTTCATCCAGCAGACGAAGCTGAAGAACACCCTGCGCGAGTGGATGGGCGAGACCGCCGTCACCCATTCCGAAGCCGGCTGATCTCCGGAGTCGGTGGTCGCCAGATCGTGGAGATCGGTGTCTGACACCGATCTCCGCGTTGCGCTTTGCCTGAGCGATCTGCGGGTTCCCGGGGTTGAGCAGGACTTTCGGGGTGGGGTGGAGCGATTAGGGTCCGGCGGATGGCTGCGATCGTGATGGACGGAAATGCTCTGCGGGACGAGATCGTGGCGGGCTTGGCCGTGCGCATCGAGGCGGCCGGTTCGCCCGAGGTGTGCCTGGCCACGGTGTTGGTCGGTGACGACGGGCCGTCGCAGCGGTACGTCAACTCGAAGCACAAGAAGGCGGCCGAGGCGGGCATGGTGTCGCGGCATCACGCGCTCGGCGCCGATGCCACCCAGGACGACGTCGAGGCGATCGTCCGAGAACTCGCCGAGGATCCGACCGTGCACGGGATCCTCGTGCAGCTCCCGCTGCCCGACGGCCTCGACCCTGAGCCGGTGCTCGACCTGGTGCCCGCCGAAAAGGACGTCGACGGACTGACCGAGCGGTCGATGGGTCGCCTCGTGCGTCATCGGCCGGGTCTGGTGAGTTGCACGCCGCTCGGCGTGATGCGCCTCCTCGAGAAGTACGACGTGCCCACGTCGGGCAAGCGCGCCGTGGTGATCGGCCGGTCGACGCTCGTCGGGCTTCCGCTGTCGCTCCTGCTCAATCGCAAGGGTGCCGACGCCACGGTGACCATGGCGCACTCGCGCACAGCCGACATGGCGGGGGTCGTGCGAGAAGCCGACATCGTCGTCGGCGCAGCCGGACAGGCGCGCATGATCACCGCCGACATGATCAAGCCAGGCGCCGCCGTGATCGACGTCGGTGTGTCACGCACCGAAGCGGGCATCGTCGGTGATGTCGACTACGACCCGGTCGCCGAAGTCGCCGGCTGGATCACCCCGATGCCCGGCGGCACCGGCCCGATGACCATCGGCTGCCTCATGGAGAACACGCTCACCGCCGCGCAGCTGCAAGGTGTCACCGGCCTCTGACGATCGCCCGTCCGATACTTGGGGCCCGGTTGTCAATGGCTATTGACAACCGCCGCACGGATGGGTATGTTCGCGTCGTGCGAGCAGCGCTCGTGCCTCCCGTGCAGGTATGTCGCCTGGCCGGTTCAACCAGGAGCATTCGTGAACATCAACCGCCATCACGAGGGGACCGTCTCTCGTGTCGTTGCAATCGCACTCGGCATCGCCGTCATCACGTCGTGTTCGAGCTCACCGGATCCGGTCGCTGCGCCGACCGCGGGTTCGGTCGAGGTCGTCGACGCTGACGACGGGGCCGAGCCGATCGAGATCGACGAGGTCGGATTCGCCCCTGGCTCGGCGACCTACACGATCGTCGCGGGCGACACGCTGAGCGGGATCGCGGACCGCGCCGGAACCTCGCTGACCGCACTCCTCGACACGAATGGCTGGCCCGAGGGGAGCAGCCACCTGATCCTGCCTGGCGACGTGATCGGTCTGCCCACCGGAGCAACGGCCGTCACGCCGGCACCGTCGCAGCAGGGCGCAGCGTCGGCGTCCGATCCGACGTCGACCGCCGACGGCAGCAGTGACGGGCCGGCCGGTGGGTACACCCACGTCGACCACCCGCGTGTCGACTCGCTCGGAGCGAACGGGATGACCGACCCGGTCCTCTCCCCGCTACCCGACGGTGAGTACTGGAGTTGGGACTACGCACGCGCCGGTGACGGTGTCAGCTTCACGCTCGTGCAGTACTTCGTCGGCGACGCGTGCTTCGAGCAGTTCGGCGACTGGGACGAGTGCCCGAGCGGGAACAACACTCTGTCGTCGCCGACTGCCGTCGTTCCGCTTGCGGGCGATGCTCGCGTCTCGGTCGTCGAGATGTGCTGCGCCGACAACGGTCTCGGGTACTCGTCGCTCGCCGTGTCGACGAGCGAGTTCGTGCGGCTGGTCGGCGGGGCGGATCCGGCATCGGACGCGCTGGCCGGCTACGAGTTCGTTCCGTTCGGCGTCAAGGTCACCGTTCGCAACGGTCAGGCCGTCGCGGCGGAACAGATCTTCACGTCGTGAGACGCGAGTCTCCCCGGTGGCGGATCGCCGACGACCGATCCGCCACCCGGGCTTGCGTTGCGTCGTTCGCCGTGGTTGGATGGAGGTCGTGAGCGCAGCGACCAGCATTCTCGTAGTACTCCAATAGCACGCAATCTCCCCATACTTCGCGTGCTCGGCCTCCCCAACGGGAGGCCTTTTGCGTTTCCGGGGCCCGATGAGGCGCCGCAACCGCCGCTCGACCCACCACACTGAACCCCGACTGCCACCGAATCCGAGGCGAACACCATGGCCGACACCGCCAGCACCGACACACCCGACATCACACCCAGCCATCGAGCCGGAGAACGGATCACGGGCGCGCAGGCGCTCATCCGCTCGCTCGAGATGGAGGGCGTCGACACGATGTTCGGCTATCCGGGCGGGTGCATCCTCCCGGCGTACGACCCGCTGCTCGACTCGTCGATCCGTCACGTCCTCGTGCGCCACGAGCAAGGCGCTGGTCACGCCGCCGAGGGGTACGCGCACGTGTCGGGCAAGCCCGGCGTCACGATGGTCACCTCCGGCCCGGCCGCCACGAACCTCGTCACGCCGCTGATGGACGCCTACATGGACTCGATCCCGATGGTCGCCATCACGGGCCAGGTGCCCACTGCAGCGATCGGCTCCGACGCGTTCCAGGAGTGCGACACGGTCGGCATCACCCGCTCGTGCACGAAGCACAACGAGTTGGTCATGACGGCCGACGACATCCCGATGGCGATCCGTCAGGCTTTCCACATCGCCACCACCGGCCGCCCCGGCCCCACACTCGTCGACGTCCCGAAGGACACGCTCACCAACGAGATGGACTGGCACTGGCCGACCGACGACGAGGTGCTCGCGTCGCTGCCCGGCTACCGGCCGAACCTGAAGGGTCATCCGAAGATGATCAAACAGGCGGCGAAGCTGATCCTGGAGTCGGAGCGTCCGATCATCTACGCCGGCGGTGGCATCCTCAAGGCGCGAGCAGCCGAAGCCCTGCGCGAACTGGTCGAGTTGGTCGACGCCCATGTCGTCACCACCTTGATGGCCCGCGGTGCGTTCCCCGACGACCATCCCCTCTGCCTCGGCATGCCGGGCATGCACGGCAACGCCACGGCGATCACGTCGATGCAGCAGAGCGACCTCCTCGTGGCGCTCGGCAGTCGCTTCGACGACCGCATCACCGGCAAGGTCGACGGGTTCGCACCCGAGGCCAAGGTCATCCACGTCGACATCGACCCGGCCGAGCAGGGCAAGGTCCGCCGCCCCGACATCCCGATCGTCGGCGACGCCAACTACGTCATCGTCGAGATCATCCGCGAGATCAAGGAGTTGCTCGCCGGGGGAACGGTGCCGGCCGACACGTCCGATTGGAAGAGCAAGATCTCGGGCTGGCGTGAGCAGTTCCCGATGACCTACGAGATGTCGGAGCCCGGTGCGGCGCTCAAACCGCAGTACTGCATCGAGCAGCTCAACGACCACGCCCCCGACGGCACGATCGTCGCCTCGGGCGTCGGCCAGCATCAGATGTACACGTCGCAGTACTGGAAGTTCAACGACCCGTACACGTGGGTCAACTCGGGCGGGCTCGGCACGATGGGCTTCTCGATCCCCGCAGCGATCGGTGCGAAGGCGGCCATGCCGGATCGCACCGTGTGGGCCGTCGACGGCGACGGATGCTTCCAGATGACCGCGACCGAGATGATCACCGCCAGCCTCGAGAAACTGCCGATCAAGGTGGCATTGCTGAACAACAGCTACCTCGGCATGGTCCGCCAATGGCAGGAGATGTTCTATGACGAGCGGTACTCGTCGGTCTTCCTCGACAGCGCCAACGTGCCCGACTTCGTGATGATGGCCGAGTCGATGGGATGCGTCGGCATCCTCGTCGAATCGCCCGAAGAGGTCGGCCCGGCGATCGAGAAGGCGAATTCGATCAACGACCGACCCGTCGTCGTCGAGTTCCGTACCGACGCCACCGAGGGCGTGTTCCCGATGGTTCCGGCCGGATCGAGCAACACCGACCTCATCCTGCACCCGACGCAGCGAGACGAGGCCGAACGCCTCAAGCCGCCACCCCCGCCGGTCGACATCCGGCTGAAAGACGGTCACTGAGATGCCCCGCACCCGTGAGTACGGCGTCAACACCTATCGCGAGACGATGAACCACCACATCCTCTCGGTGCTCGTGCAGAACCGACCGGGCGTGCTGGCCCGAGTGGCCGGGCTGTTCGCCCGTCGTGGCTACAACATCGTCAGCCTGGCCGTGGCTCCTGCCGAAGATCCGAAGCGCAGCCGGATCACGATCGTCGTCGACCTCGACTCGGCGCCGCTCGAACAGATCACGAAGCAACTGTTCAAGCTGATCGACGTCATCAAGATCAGCGAGCTCGATCCGAAGAGCAGCGTCGAGCGTGAGCTGATGATCGCCACCGTCGTGTCCAATTCCGACCAGCGCAGCGAGGTGGCGAGCCTCGTCGACATCTTCGAAGGCAAGATCATCGCCGTCTCCGACGAGGTGATCACCGTCAGCCTCGAAGGTCACCCCGACAAGCTCGACGACTTCGAAGACCTCATCAGCGCCTACGGCATCGTCGAACTCCAGCGCACCGGCCGCGTGGCACTCCCGAAGCTCGACCGCTCCAGCCGCCTCCGCGCGTCTTCGGGCTGAACGGTAGGGTTCCGGCGCCTCGCGGTCCGGCCGGCTGGGCCCTTCGTCCCGCCCATCGATCCATCGAACTCGAACACCAACAACCATTGAAAGGCAGGGCCGACCATGGCCGTCACGCTGTACTACGCCGAGGATGCCGATTCCTCGATCATCCGCTCCAAGAAGGTCGCCGTCATCGGTTACGGCTCGCAGGGCCACGCGCATGCGTTGAACATGAAGGAGTCGGGCGTCGACGTCATCGTCGGTCTGCGTGACGGGTCGTCGTCGCGGGCCAAGGCCGAGGAAGCGGGCCTCACGGTCATGTCGGTCGCCGACGCCACCACGGCTGCGCAGGTCATCATGATCCTCGCTCCCGACACCGAGCAGCGCAAGATCTACGAGGCCGACATCGCCCCGAACCTCGACGCAGGCGACGCCATCGCCTTCGCCCACGGGTTCAACGTGCACTTCGATCTGATCAATGCGCCCGCCGACGTCGACGTCATCATGATCGCCCCGAAGGGACCGGGCCATCTCGTTCGGCGCACCTACACCGAGGGCGGCGGCGTTCCGGCGCTCATCGCCGTTGCTCAGGACGCCACCGGGAACGCCCGAGCGGTGGCGATGTCGTACGCCGACGCCATCGGTGGCACCCGCGCCGGGGTCATCGAGACCACGTTCAAGGAAGAGACCGAGTCCGATCTCTTCGGCGAGCAGGCCGTGCTGTGTGGCGGCGTGACCCAGCTGGTGCGCGCTGGTTTCGAGACGCTCACCGAGGCCGGCTATGCGCCGGAGATGGCGTACTTCGAGTGCCTCCACGAGGTGAAGCTGATCGTCGACCTCATGTACGAGGAGGGCATTGCCGGCATGCGCTACAGCATCTCCGACACCGCCGAGTACGGCGACCTCACCCGCGGGCCCCGGGTGGTCACCGCCGACACCAAGGCCGAGATGAAGAAGATCCTCGGCGAGATCCAGAGCGGGGAGTTCGCTCGTGAGTGGATCGCCGAGTCGGAGTCGGGCCGTGCGAACTATCACCGCATGCAAGAAGAAGGCAAGCAGCACCCGATCGAAGAGATCGGCGCCGAGTTGCGGGCGGCGATGCCGTTCATCAACGCCGGCAAGCAGAAGGTGGCCGAGGCCTCGGGCGGCGCCGACGTCTGACCGCAGCGAGCGGTCGGAGTCATGCTCCGACCGCCATCCACAGTGCTCCACGACGACCGCGACGAGCGTTTCGGCCCCGCCGAAACGTCTTCCGTCTCGGTCGTTCGTGATTTTTCGTGGCCGAGCATCGAAGTTCTCGCGACTTCTTCTGTGATAGCAACGTCCTTATCACACACTCGTCGCACCGTGCGACGAGCATCTAAGGGAGAAAGACCAACACATGCTGGCAATCGAATGGTCCACTGGGATCGAAAATGCGTGGAGCGACATCGCCGAGTTCGTTCCCAAACTGATCGGAGCGCTCGTCGTCTTCGTGATCGGTTGGATCATCGCGAAGATCATCCGCAAGGTGATCGTCCGTGTTCTGAACACGATCAACCTCGACAAGTACGTCGACAAGGCGGGGATCGGCGCTCCGCTCGAGAAGGCCGGGTACCCCAACTCGGTCGACCTGATCGGCAAGATCATCTACTTCGCACTGATGCTGATGGTGATCCAGCTGGCCGTCGGAGTGTTCGGTGAAACTGCGATCTCGGCGCTGATCAACGACCTCGTCGCCTTCATTCCGAAGCTGATCGTGGCGATCATCATCGTGATCATCACCGGTGCGGTGGCGAACGGTGTCCGTGACCTCATGGCTCCGGCAGTCGCTCACCTCGGAATGGGTGACCTCCTCAAGAAGGTCGTCTTCGTGGCGATCTGGTTCATCGGTGGCTTCGCCGCTCTCGACCAGCTGCAGGTGGCGTCCGATGTCGTCGACACGCTGTTCCAGACGATCGTCTACAGCCTCGGCTTCATCATCATCATCAAGTTCGGTGTCGGTGGCATCTGGGCAGCACGTGACCGCTTCTGGCCGGCCGTGTACGACCAAGTCTCGTCGGACACGAAGTCGGACAACCCCTCCGCACAGTGATGCGATGAACCCGCCAGCGCACCTCACCCGACCCCCCTGGGTGTGCACATGCGCTGAAGGGTTCACCAATGAGTTACGGTTTGGTGCCCGTCGACCACAGGGTCGGCGGGCACCGGCGTGTCCCCGGTGCGATCGCCTGCGACACCGACCCGTTTCTCACTCCCATGCAGTTTCCCACCACGCCCGTCCACGAGGCGCACCGATGAGCGCAGCGAAGGACGCAGAGTTGTCCCGTGACGAGCGTGTCGAGGCGATCGTGCGGGAGCACAGCACGGCAGTCTTCCGCCTGGCACAGTCGGTGGTACGTGATGCGTCGCTCGCCGACGATGTGACCCAAGAGACCTTCATCAAGGTCTGGAAGCACATCGACAACTTCCGTGGCGAGAGTTCGTTGCGGAGCTGGGTGCTGCGGATCGCTCACAACACCGCAGTGTCGACTCTCCGCCGGATCAAGGACAGCGCGACCGACCCCTCCAAGATGCCCGAGAACCTCGACCCCATCCCGACCACCCGCCTGGTGGAAGGCCGCATCGCGGTCGACGAGTTGCGCGCCGCGCTCGAAGAACTCGACGAACTGACGCGCGGCATCGTGGTCCTGCGCGAAATCGAAGGCATGTCGTACGAAGAGATCGCGCTGACGCTCGATGTCCCGGTCCCGACCGTGAAGACCCGTCTCCTGCGTGCCCGCCGCCGGCTCGCCGTGACGCTCGAGGACTGGCGTCCCTGATGGCCTGGATCGCTTTCAACCATCCGAGTCGCAAGCGCCTGCTCGCGTGGCTCGAACACGTCGACGACGGCGATGACGCCGTGGGCGGACACGAGACCGATGCGATCACCCAGCACGTCGACGACTGCGAACGGTGTGCTGGCAAGCTCGAAGAACTGGCCGCCGAACTGGACGGATCCCCGTCGGAGGAGCCGATGGGCGCCGCCCTCCGATCGGTCTACGAGCCGCCACCCGGGATCAACGAACGCGTGATGAAGAAGATCGACGAGCGCAAGCGCTCCGATCGTGAACTGCGTCTGTTCCTCGGGATCTTCGCGATCCCGACGGATGCAGCGGATCTGATGATGCCGGATCTTCCGGCGGACGGCGGCCTCGGTCGCGATTGGGAGGAAGAGGAATGAACGAATGGCTCGGTGCACTGATCGCGGTGGTCGCCGGAGTGGTGGTCGGCGCGATCGCAGCGCGGATCGTGCGATCGATGGCGTCGACGAGCTCGGTGCGCGCCTTGCGGGAGTCGTCCTCGTCGTTGGCCGGACTGGCTCTTTCGGTCGGAACGCTCATCGGCCTCCTCGTCGCCCTCGGCTTCGTCTCCCCCGACGATCTCGATGCGCTGCGCGCCGATGCGATCGACTTCTTCCCGAAGTTGCTCGCAGCACTGATCATCGTGATCGTCGCGAACGTGGCGTCGACCTTCGCCGCATCGGCGGTCGCCAAGGCCTTGGCCGGCACGGGCACGGCGGCGCGCTTCGCCCCGATGATCACGAAGTTCGCATTCCTCTGCGGCGGTGCGATCATCGCCGCCGGGCAGGCCGGCGTCGACACGACCGTCATCAACATCGGTGTCGCCGCGTTGCTGTTCGGCGTCGCAGGGGCGCTCGTCCTCCTCATCGGCCTCGGAGGGCGCCAGGTCGCTGGTGAGATCGCGGCGGGTCGTGCGTGGCGTGCGTCGCTCCGACTCGGCGACCGGATCGATGCGGTCGTCGACGGGCCGGCGCGCCGTTCGTCGGCTGACGACTCGTCGACGTCGACCCTCTCGGGGATCGTGGTCGAGGTCCATCCCACGGCGGTCGAGATCGATGCGAGCGGAACCCGCGTCTTCGTGCCGAACTCGCGTCTGCTCGACTCGATCGTCGCACGCGACCGGCCCGAAGAGGCCGACGCAGAAGCAGTGATCGAGCGCCGCTGACGTCGCTGTCGGAGGCGCTTCACCGCTTCTGAGATTTTTTTCGCGTTCTTCGCGACTTTCCACCGGGGCGGCACGTCCCTTGATGTAGATGACAGCGTGGTCATCATCAACTCGCCGCCACGGTCTCTCCGTCACCATCCCTCCCGTGTGATCGAGATCGAGGCGATCGACAGGCAGTGGAGCACCTCCTGGTGCTCCACTGCTGGTTTTCGCCCGCCGCCCATTTCTCCCGGCCCCGTATCGGATCAATCCCGACTTGTGAGGTCGGGATTCGGCGCATAAGGTGCGGCCCATGAGTGACCAATGGGGTTTCGAGACCAAGCAGATCCACGTCGGCGGCGAGCCCGACCCGACCACCGGTGCGCGAGCGGTGCCGATCTATCAGACGACGTCGTTCGAGTTCCAGAACTCGGACCACGCTGCGAATCTGTTCGCACTGAGCGACGTGGGCAACATCTACACCCGCATCATGAATCCGACGACGGGCGCGCTCGAAGCACGACTGAATGCGCTCGAAGGCGGCTGCATCACAGCGATCGGTCTTCCGGGCGCGCTCGCCGTGAGCTCCGGTCAGTCTGCGTCGACGCTTGCGGTGATGAACGTGGCCGAGGCCGGCGACCACGTCGTGGCCTCGCCGTCGCTGTACGGCGGTAGCTACAACCTGCTGCACTACACGCTGCCGAAGATGGGGATCGACGTCACCTTCGTCGACGATCCCGAGAACCTCGACCAGTGGCGTGAGGCCGCGAACGAGCGCACCAAGTGCTTCTACGGTGAGGTGATCCCGAACCCGAAGAACGACGTCTTCGACATCAGCGGCGTGAGTGGCGTGGCCCATGACGTCGGCGTCCCCCTCATCGTCGACAACACCGTCGCCACCCCGTACCTCATCCGCCCGATCGAGCACGGCGCCGACGTCGTGGTGCACAGCCTGACCAAATTCATCGGCGGCCACGGGACGTCGATCGGTGGCGCGATCATCGACGCCGGCACGTTCGACTACGGCGACGCCGAGCGATTCCCGAACTTCAACGAGCCCGACCCCAGCTACCACGGCTTGGCCTACTGGCCCGGGCTCGGTCACGGCTCGTACATCCTCAAGGCGCGCGTCCAACTGTTGCGAGACATCGGCATGGCCCTCTCGCCCTTCAACGCCTTCATGTTCCTGCAGGGCCTGGAGACGCTGAGCTTGCGGATGGAGCGTCACTGGTCGAACGCGCAGGCCGTTGCCGAGTACCTCGACGCCCACGATCAGGTCGAGTCGGTCAACTACTCGGGCCTCCCGTCGAGCCCGTGGCACGAGCGCGCCAAGGAACTCGGTGGCGGCAAGGGATTCGGCTCGGTGCTCGCCTTCGAGATCGCAGGCGGCCACGAGGCCGGCAAGAAGTTCGTGGAAGGTCTCTCGCTGCACAGTCACGTCGCGAACATCGGCGATGCCCGCAGTCTCGTGATCCATCCCGGGTCCACCACTCACAGCCAGCTGTCGGCGCAGGAGCAGGCGGCCAGTGCCGTGACGCCCGGTCTCGTCCGCCTGTCGGTCGGCCTCGAGTCGATCGACGACATCCTTGCCGACCTCGAACTGGGCTTCGCCGCCTCCGCGTAGGACCGGAGCGTCTCGTGCGGGTTCGACCTGCATCGAGAGAGCTCAGGCGAGGAGGGTGGCCTCGATCGGGCGGCAGTGGATGCCGAGCGATGCGGCCAACGAGGTGTCGAGCACGACGCGGCCGGGTCGCACCAGCCCCGACTCGGCGATGGTCGTCGTGGCCAGCGCGGTGCTCGACACGCGCTGATGGTGCGCCGACGCGCGTGCCAGGTCGGCTCGGGACACCGGGTCGGGGCCGGCCACGTGGAGGATCCCCGACACGTCGTACTGCTGGGCGATCGTCGACACGGCCGCTGCGAGGTCGTCGGCGTGGACCGGGGTGCGGAACTCGTCGGTGAAGAACGTCATCGGTGATCGGCCGGTGCGCAGCGACTCGGCGAGTTCGTGCTGCATCGGCGTGATCCGGTCGGTGCCGTACACGAGCGAGGTGCGGATGATCGCCGAGTCGGCGACGAGGTCGGTCACGATTCGTTCGGCGTCGGATTTGTCACGTCCGTAGTCGAAGACCGGATCGGGCGGGTCGGTTTCGACGTACGGCTGTGGACGTCCGGCGAAGAGAGCGTCGGTCGACATGTGAACCAGGCGAGAGCCGGTCTGCACACATGCCTCGGCGACGTGGCGCGTGCCGTCGACGATCGTGCGTCGGTCTCGGCGATATGCCAGGTGGACCACCACGTCGGGCCGCCACCCGGTGATCGTGTCGATCACTGCCGCCCGGTCGCAGATGTCCATCGAACGCGAGGTCGGGGCGATGATCTCCCACGGCTCCGAGGCCGGGCCACGCACCAGATGTCGACCGACGAAGCCCGACGCGCCCGTGACGAGCATGATCCGTCGTCCCCGGTGAAGTCGCACGGGTCGCACGGTAGCCACCCGTCAAGACCCTGTGAAGAGGTCGGCAAGTCCCCGATCGGCGCGGTTCGAACCGATAGACATGCCGAGTGCCGATTCTCCACGCCATCGTCCTCGGGCTGGTCCAGGGGTTGTCGGAGTTCCTGCCGATCTCGTCGAGCGGTCACCTCCTGCTCGTCCCGTGGCTCTTCGGGTGGAACGACTTCGAAGGAGCCAACGGCGAATCGGTCAAGAAGACCTTCGACGTGGCACTGCATCTCGGCACCTTCGTGGCCGTTCTCGGCTACTTCCGCCACGACGTCATCACGTACATCCGCGAGGGGACGAAGCTGGTGTTCTCGCGTCAGAAGCCGACCACGGTCGAAGGGCGCCTCGCGTGGTTCTTCGTGCTGGCCACGCTCCCGGCCGCGGCGATCGGTGCTCTCTTCGAAGACGTGATCGACGATGCGCTCGGCACACCGACGATCATCGCCATCTCACTCATCGTGTTCGGCGTCCTGCTCGGATGGGCCGACCGGGTGGTCGGCAAGCGTGAACTCGAGGAGTTCAAGGCGCCCGACGCTCTCAAGGTCGGCATCGCACAAGCCCTCGCACTCAACCCCGGCACCTCGCGTTCGGGGATCACGATCACGGCAGCGCGCGCGATCGGATTCGATCGCGATGCTGCAGCCCGGATCAGCTTCGTGATGTCGTTGCCGGTGATCGCAGGAGCGGTGCTCGTCAAGGGCGTCGGCCTGTTCACCGGTGAGGTCGACAGCGACCTCTACATCCCGATGGCGGTCGGCATCGTCACGTCGGGCGTCTCGGGCCTCGCTGCGGTGTGGGGCACGCTCCGCCTGATCCGCACCCGCAGCTTCATGCCGTTCGTCGTGTACCGGATCGCCGCCGGCGTGTTCGTCCTCACGTTGATCGCCACCGGTTTCCGCGCCGGCTGACTCAGGTCGTGAACACGACCGACGCCGTGCGGAGCTGCGCCGCTGCAGCGACCGCCGGCGCGTCACGCTCGGCGACCGCGACGAACACGACGTCGGCGTCGACGCCGACGATCATCGCCCGCTCGGCCAGCACGACCCCCTCGGAGTAGACGGACACGCGCACTCCCACGGGTGCCGTGGCGAGGAGCGGGTCGGAGACCGGGACGACCACGTCGCCGGCCTCGGCGCTCGCTGCGGGCCCGACACCGATGCGGAGGTCGTCGGCCACCACGATCTCGCCGTCGCCGACCCGCCTCCGAGCGGTTGCGCCGTCGTCGACGCTGTCGACGGTTCCCGCGGGGATCGCCGCCACCGGCAGTTCGACGGCGCGGGTGGCCAACGCATCACCTGACTCGTGATCGCGATCGGCGACGAGCACGGTGCGGACCTGGGTCCACCGGGCGCGGGCATCGTCGACCCGTTCGATCTGCTGATGGACTGCCAGGCCGACGACGAGCGCCGCAGCGCCGACGACGACCCACCGGATCCATCGGTGCCGCGCAGCGATGAGTCGCCAGTGCGCTGCGAACCGGGATCGGCCTCGAACCATGGGTGCTCCTCTGATCGGTGTCGCCTGATTCGGCGACGCGGAGGAGGGAGTCGGTACGGCGAGCGTACCGGTGGCTCAGTCGGAGCCTGACTTCGAGGACTTCGGCTTCGATGCGGCGGCCGACGACGAGCCGGACGCCTTCTTCGTGCTCGTCGACTCCTTCGAGGACGACTCCTTCGAGGACGAGTCCTTCGACGACGACGCACCCGAGTCCTTCGCCGACGACTCGCTCGAACCACCCGACGAATCGGACGAGCCTGATGACGAGTCGGTCGAACTCGACGACGACTTCTCACGGTTGTCGGTCTTGAAGAAGCCCGACCCCTTGAAGGTCACGCCGACCGGCTGGAAGACCTTCTTGACCGCCATCTGGCGTCCGGTCTCGGGATGTTTGATCTTGGTGAGCGTGTCGTCGGTGAAGGCCTGCTGGACCTCGATGGTCTCACCGGTCTTGACGAACTTGTAGACGTACGTGGGCATGGCAGTGAGAAAGATATCGTCGGAGAATGCAGGTACGCAGCGCAGTGATCCCCGCCGCCGGAATGGGCACTCGATTTCTTCCGGCGACGAAGTCGGTCCCGAAGGAGTTGTTCCCGATCGGCGACCAACCAGCCATCCAGGTCGTGATCGATGAGGCGCTGGGGGCAGGTATCGATCACATCGTGGTCGTGTCGAGCCGTGACAAGCCTGCCGTCGAGCAGTACTTCGCACCCAACGACGAGCTGCTGGCCGCCTTGGAGGAGAAGGGCAAGGGCGACACCGCCGAGCGGCTCCGAGCGATCGGGCGCGACTGGCGTGTGAGCATCGTGTACCAGGACGATCCGAAGGGTCTCGGCCACGCCGTGGGCTGCGCCCGTGAGGCCGTCGGTGACGAGCCCTTCGCCGTGATGCTGCCCGACGAGATGATGTCGTCGTCGAGTCTGCTCGCGCAGATGAACGGCGTGTGCGCCTCGACCGAGGGCAGCGTCGTCGCCGTGCTCGAAGTGCCGCGCGAGGAAGTGAGTGCGTACGGGGTGATCGACCCGTCGGGCCCTCTGTCGGACGACGGTGTGATCCCCGTGAAAGACCTCGTCGAGAAGCCGCCGGTCGACGAAGCCCCGTCCAACCTGATCCTGACCGGCCGCTACGTGTTGACCGCCGACGCATGGGCCGAGATCGAAGCGTTGAAGCCCGGGCGCGGTGGCGAACTGCAACTGACCGACGCGCTGCGCGCACAGGCTGCGCGCTCGCCGTTCCACGCCGTGGTCGGAGACGTGGGCCGCTACGACACGGGCAACCCGCTGGGCTTCCTCACCGCCTCGATCGAGATGGGTCTCGCCAACCCCGAGATGGCCGCTGACCTGCGCGCCTTCCTCGCCGACCTCGACATCTCCTGAGTCAGGGTTCCTGAGTGACGGTCAGGGTCTGACCCAGACCGTGACTCAGACGCGGCGGTAGGCGTCGGTTTCGTCGTGGACGAGGCCGTAGGCGTCGACGCGGAACTCGTTGGTGATGCCCGAGCGGACGTGCACCTTGCGCCAGAGACCGAGTTCGACATGTTCGTACCGCTGTTGGACGGGGATGACGCCGAGCGTCTCGACGTCGATGACGGCCGTGGTGATCTCGGCAGCATCTCCGACGTCGAGTTGCAGTCGTCGGATCGGCAGCGTGTTCGTGAACGGCGTGATGTGCATGTCGATGTCGAAGCAACCGTCGAGTTCGGGGCGATGGGCGCCGTTCAGCTCACCCCAACGACCGGATCCGTCGGTGCCGAGCCAGAGGTCGGGCTCATCGGAATCGCGGAACAAGAGGAACTGGCGGACCTGCCAGGTGGGGGAGAGGCGGATCACGTACGACACGGCTTCGCGCCCGACATCGCCCATCGCCGTCCAGCCCTCGTTCTCCCACCGGAGGGTGACGGTCTCGTCGCCGTCGGCCTCCCAGGTCTGCCAACGTGCGGTGTAACCGTCGGCCGGAAAAGCCGTCATCGCCGTCGTCATCGGGTCGAGGTTATGGGCGTACGGTGAGACCATGACACCGTTGGAGGACGCACAGCAGTTCGTGTTGGGTTCGTGCCCACCCAAGTCACCGGTCGACGTCGATCGACGTGAGGCAGCGGGCCTGGTGCTGGCCGCCCCCGTCGTCTCGACCGAGATCGTCCCGCCGTTCGACAACACTGCGGTCGACGGGTACGCCGTGCGGTCCGTCGACGTGGCGGGTGCCGCCGAGACGTCGGTCGACCTCGTCGTGGTCGGTGAGATCGCGGCGGGCGCTGCGCCCGATCGGGCCGTCGGCCCGGGCGAGACCGTGCGGATCATGACCGGCGCTCCGATGCCCGACGGGGCCGACGCCGTGGTGATGGTCGAGGACTCCGAGCGCCTGGGTGTCGACGACGCAGGTGTCGAGCGTGTCCGGCTCACGGCCGGCGTTCCGGTCGGTGGGGCGGTCCGTCGTGCCGGCGACGACGTCCAGATCGGCGACGAACTCTTCCCCGCCGGCATCCGAGTCACGCCGGCGATCGAAGCTGTGCTCGCCAGCGTCAACGCGCAGACCGTGAGCGTGTATCCGCGCCTGCGAGTGGCCGTGCTGTCGACCGGCGACGAGCTGATCGACGACGGATCGCCTCTCGAGTTGGGCCAGATTCGCGAGAGCAACAAGACGATGCTCGCCGGGATGCTCGCCGAGACCGGATGCGACGTCGTCGACCTCGGCGTGGTGCGCGACGACGAGGCCGTGCTCGAAGACGTGTTGCGCAGCGCGGCACTCGACTGCGACGCGATCGTGTCGAGTGGCGGCGTGTCGATGGGCGACTACGACGTGGTGAAGGCGGTGCTCGGCAAGATCGCCGACATGACGTGGATGCAGATGAAGATCAAGCCGGCCAAGCCGTTCGCGTTCGGGACTCTCGGTCGCGACGACGGTACCCAGGTGCCGATCTTCGGCCTGCCCGGCAACCCGGTCAGCTCGCTGGTGAGCTACGAGCTGATGGCGCGCCCGGCGCTGAAGCGGATGATGGGCCACACGCGACTCACCCGCCAGAGCCTGGTGGCGGTGGCCGACGCCGACTTCCGCCGCAGCTCCGACGGCAAGGTCCACTTCGCGAGGGTCAACGGCGAGTTCGGCGATGACGGCCGCTACCACGTTCGACCCGTGTCGGCGCAGGGCAGCCACCAACTGTCGGCGACCTCGATGGCCGACGCGATGGTCGTGCTTCCCGACGGCGAAGGAGTCGACGCCGGCTCCGACCTCGCCGTCCTGCTGCTCCACGGGGACGGGTGAGCCCGTAGGCTCATGTGATGGCAGGGGCGCACCAGGAGTTGATCGATCCGTTCGGTCGGCACATCGAGGATCTGCGGATCTCGATCACCGATCGCTGCAACTTTCGCTGCACGTACTGCATGCCCGAGGAAGGCATGACGTGGTTGCCGCGCGACAAGGTCATGTCGTTCGAGGAGATCGAGCACCTTGCTCGCATCTTCGTCGAGCGCTACGGCGTGAAGGGCATCCGCCTCACCGGTGGCGAGCCGACCGTGCGGGCGAAGCTGCCGCTGCTCGTCGAGAAGCTGTCGGTGCTCGAGACCGAAGCCGGCACGATCGACCTGTCGATGACGACCAACGGCGCCACGATGCGCCTCGTCGCTCCGAGTCTGCGCGAGGCCGGGCTTCGACGCGTGAACGTCAGCCTCGACACGCTCGACCGTGAGAAGTTCTTCGAGATGACTCGGCGCGACGAACTCGACAACGTCCTCGACGGGATCGTCGCGGCCCAGGAGGCCGGGTTCGAACGGGTCAAGATCAACGCCGTCATCCAGCGGGGTGTGAACGACGACGAGATCGTCGACCTCGCCACGTTCGGCCGCGAGCAGGACGTCGAAGTCCGCTTCATCGAGTTCATGCCCCTCGACGCCGACGGCCACTGGGCCAACGACACCGTGTTCGGTCAGGAAGACATCGTGGCCGCGATCGACGCCGTGTACCCGATCGAAGTGATGCCCGCTCGTGGTGCCGCTCCCGCCGACCGCTTCCGCTACCTCGACGGTGACGGCACGAGCCCCGGGTCGATGATCGGCATCATCCCGACGGTGACCAAGCCCTTCTGCGGCGACTGCGACCGGGTCCGGCTCACCGCCGAGGGCGATTTCCGCACCTGTCTGTTCGCCACGAAGGAGTTCGACCTCCTCGCTGCGTTGCGCTCGGGTGAGACCGATGATCAGATCGCCGCTCGCATCGAAGCGGCGGTAGCCACCAAGTGGGCCGGCCACCAGATCAACCAGGTCGCGTTCACCCGACCCAGCAAGTCGATGAGCCAACTCGGCGGCTGACCGAACTCCTGAGACACCGTCAGTCGAGGTCGGTGTAGGCGCGATAGCGCCGGGCGACCTTCTCGTCGCCGATGATCTCCACACCGTCGGTGCTGCGTCGCCACAGCCACATGAGCACCGCATGGGCGGTGCCGCGGATGGCGGCATCGCCCTTGCGGTGTTCGCGGGTGAACGTGCACGTCGGTTCTTTCAGGCTTGACACGTACCACTCGCCTCCGGCGACGTCGGCGTCGGTCGTGTCGGTGCAGTGGAGGTGGACGGTGCCGCCCGGCTTCAGTTCGCCGTCGCGGCGCTCGCGCCCGGCGAACCACATGAGGAACTCGTCGATCCCGTCGGCCGCGATCGACGTCGGCACCTCGTACGGGTCGCCGACGGTGCGAGCGGCGTCGCAGCGGTGGACGGCTGTCTCGTGCGCCATTCGTCGGCGGAGCCAGCCGGTCGTCTGATTCGAGCCGGTCCAGGTCCAGATCTCCTGCTCGACGCCGGCGTCGACCAGCGCCGAGTACAGACCGTTGTGAGTGGTCGCCAACCAGTCGTACAGCAGTGGTCCGTCGAGTTGGTCAGGTGACGGGAGGTCGCGGAGACGTCCGCGCTCGGTGACCTCCTGGGCCACCACCTGTCCCCAGAAGTTCCATACTTCGCCCTGGTGGAAGGCGAGGTCGCCGAGCGACCAGTCGGGGCATCCGGGCACGCGACCGTCGGGGTCGTTCGAGGAGACGAGGTCGATGAAGGCAACACCGTCGTTGCGCAGAGTCTCGAGCGGGTCGTACGGGAGATTCATGCTCGCGACCGTAGCGAGTACCGTGCGGGGCGCATGAGTGACCTCGAATTCACCCACCTGGATCCGCTCGGCCACGCCCGCATGGTCGACGTCACCCCGAAGGAGCCCACGCACCGTCGTGCCGTGGCGCGTTGCACGGTATTGATGCGACCCGAGACGACGACCGCGATCGCGAACCGCGAGGTGAAGAAGGGCGACGTTCTCTCGGTCGCTCGCGTGGCCGGCATCCAGGCGGCGAAGCGGACCTCCGACATGATCCCGCTGTGCCACCCGCTGATGATCGGAGCGGTCTCGGTGAACTTCGAGATCGGCGACGACTTCGTGGTGATCGAAGCGCACGTCGACACCGTCGACCGCACGGGGGTCGAGATGGAAGCCCTTCACGCCTGCAGCGTCGCGGCGCTCACCGTGTACGACATGTGCAAGTCGGCCGACCGGGAGATGACGATCACCGACCTCGCGCTGTGGGAGAAAACCGGCGGCCGATCGGGCACCTATCGCCGCTCCAGCGACGCCGACACGTGACCTGAGACACAGGGGTCGTTGTCCGACCCGTCATGAATGTCGTAGAATCGCAATACTTCGATCACTCTCTGAGTTGCGGAACCACGCTCCGGTACTCGACCCCGTCAGAACCGAACGAAAAGAACACATGGCTCAACTCATCCTCCTCGTCGTCGCCGCCGCTTGGTTGGCGGTTCTCATCCCGCCGATGTTGCGATCTCGCGTCGAGAATCGACCGAACTCCTCCGTCACCGATTTCCGTCGGCAGCTCACCCGACTCGAGAACACCGCAACCCCGGCCCGTGGGTCGGTGCGAGCGATCGGTCGTCCGCTCGCTCAGTCGCCGTTGAGTCGGCCGGTCGCATCGGGCCGTCAGCCGCAGCCGGTGCTGCGCTCCGGGGTGACCCGTCGCCCGACGAAGTCCGAACTCGATCGTCAGCGCAGCGAGCCCACGAACGTGTCGGCGCCGAGTCGATACGCCGAGCCGGCTCGTGTAGCGTCTCGTTACCGCTCGCACGGTGACCCGACCGGCGGCCAGCGCCGCCCGTCCTTCGACGAGGGTGATCGTCGCCCGCACACCGACCAGCGTCGCTCCGAGCCGCGAGCGCGTACCGAGCAGCGTCCGGTCGGTCGCACGGTCGTCCGTCGCGACGAGACGGGGCATCGGGCCCACGGCGACCCATCCGGTGGTCACCGTCGCCCCGCGGACGGCACCGCTGAGATCAAGCGTCGCCGGACCAACATCTTGTTCATGCTCGTGGTCACCTCGGCCAGTTCGCTCTTCCTGGCCGCCACCACGTCGTCCGACGCGATGCTCTACGTCTTCGTCGCGTCGTTCCTGGCGCTCAGCGCGTACATCTTCATGCTCGCTCAGCAGCAGAACGGCCCCCAGGGCGTGCTGGGTGGACCGGCGGCGTTCGACGACAGCTGGTCCGAAGGCCGCTGACCCGGCGATACACTCTCCCGCTCTCGGGGCTATAGCTCAGTTGGTAGAGCGCGTCGTTCGCAATGACGAGGTCAGGGGTTCAATTCCCCTTAGCTCCACAAGTAAAACCCCTGGTAGATCGATTCTGCCGGGGGTTTTTCTTCGTTTTCGGGGTCCTTTTGGGGGCGAAACGAGTTCACGCCAGTTCCTACCGTCATCTGTGAGAACACGAGTCGGCCGGATGCTGTGGCAAGATGCGGGCAATGGCGGAGGCGATCGAGAACCCAATTCTGAACGGGCCATACGACGCTCCGTCGAAGCATTTCGAGCTGAGTTCCACCGGGCCGACAGGTGTAGTGAAGGACGGTCGTCGCGAGAGCGATTTGATCTGCACGCGAGCGGTGAGCGCCGGCAGAAGAACGATCTGATCAACGAGATCCGATACCAGGTCACGTTGTGGCGTCAGCGTGGTTACCCGCACGTCACGCCAATCAGCCGGAAGCTGCTGTTGCACTGGGCTGACCCTGAGCGAGAGAACCGGGTGATGTTCCGCCAGCGCGAGGCGGTGGAGACAGCGATCTTCCTCACCGAAGCGGCGGGCAAGGTGAGCGGTGGCGGCGGGTCGAAAGCCATCGACTTCCGTGGGCGTCTTGATGCCGAGAACCGTGTGCACAACGCGGACCTTCCTCGGATGGCGACCGGTTCGGGCAAGACCGTGGTGATGGCGATGTTGATTGCGTGGCACACCATCAAAAAGTATTTCACGCCACGCGACGTTCGATTCGCCAACCGCTTCCTCGTCGTTGCTCCGGTTTCACGATTCGCGATCGCCTGCGTGTGATTCGGCCGTCGGACCCGGCGAACTACAACAAGCTGCGCGACCTCGTGCCGGCCGACAGGTGGATGGAGTACGGATCTTCGGTCCTTGCGGAGTTGCCCGCTGACCATCTCGTGCTGCAGAGCGCAATCGCCGACGTCCTTAACGAAATCGAGAACGCCGACCACCTGCCCGTACCCGGTTGGCCATCCGGCCTATAAGTCAGACCACAAAGTCCTCGTCGATGCAATCGATGCGATTGTTGGACCTTCGTACGAAGTGTTCGATGGGCTCGAGCACTTCGACCCGATGCTCGACGGATCGGGTCCACCGCCTTCAGACCGGTTCGTGCCGATTCGACGACCCACGTCTTCAAAGCCTTGCGAGCTTCGCCGAGAACGTTGCTTGAAGTGCGCCGACCCCGTGCGACGGACTCGGCAGCCGTAACGAGTTTGCGCGAGTCTTGATCGGCAGTTGATCGCCCGGAGGCGCAGCGACGCATCTCTTCGAGGTCATGGTCCTCAGCAACGCAACGCCCCGCCTACAATCGCTCGCAGTCATGAAGATCGAAGTTTCGTTCATTCCGCCAATCGCCGGGGTGCGACGATGAGCGCGAGTCGCCCTGTCGCGCTCGATCTGTTTTGTGGCGCTGGTGGAATGTCGCTCGGCTTCGAACGCGCCGGATTCGACGTCCTCGCAGCCATCGACAATGATCCAGTACACCTCGCAGTGCACGCGCGGAACTTCCCACACACCAACACCGTTTGCGCAGACGTCTCAACTCTCACGAAAGCACGACTGAGACGTGCGATCGCAGAAGGATGGCGGATGAGCGGACGGACGGATCCGTGGGACGGCACGCTCGACTGCGTCTTCGGCGGACCGAGCTGTCAAGGCTTCTCCGATATGGGCAAGCAGAACGAGGATGACGAACGGAACAACCTGATCTTCTCGTTCGCACGAATTGTGAAAATGCTCAAGCCGAAGGCATTTGTCATCGAGAATGTGCCGGGTCTGATGTTCGAGAAAGTCCGCCCTCGGCTTCACCAGCTCCAAGAAGATCTGATCGCACACGGCTACACCCTGAGTAGCGACCTGCCGTACATGATGAATGCGGCCGACTACCTCGTTCCCCAAAATCGGCGACGCGTCTTCATCATCGGAACTCTTGACGGGACTCAGATCCCCCGTCCCACCCCCATCTCCACCAAAGTGACTGTCTCTGATGCATTGGACCGGCTTCCCAATGCCACCGCCTACAGGTCATTGATTGCGAACGATCACCTCAGGTTGACGGTGGATGACCTTGAGCGACTCAGCGATGGCAGATCCGAGTATGAGCATCAGCTGCGCTCTCGCAACGGCCTCGAGTACGAGCGAGTCTGGGATCGATCCGTGTTGACGGGCAACCGACGGACGGTTCACAGCATCGACGTGGTGAAGCGCTTTCGCGCCCTCGCGCCCGGCGCCCCAGACCCTGTTAGTCGTACGAACCGACTCTGCCCGGATGGGCAAGCGCAGACCCTTCGCGCCGGATCGGCGCAAGACCACGGCAGCTACACGGCACCACGACCCGTCCATCATCGCTACCCCCGAGTCATCACGGTTCGCGAAGCCGCACGACTCCATTCGTACCCCGACTGGTTTGCGTTCAACACCGCCAAATGGCACGCCCTCCGAGAGATCGGGAACTCGGTCCCGCCCAACCTGGCCACAGCCGTTGCGACCTCGGTCGCCGATGCACTGTCGCTCCCGCAAATTGAGCCGTTTACGTCCATGGAGTTGGGCGGTGACGAGCTGCTGAATTTGTCGATCGGTGCAGCCGCGACCCACTACGGACTGGAGAGAAGCGACCTCCCGCCCGACGTCCGGCGCCCCCGTGCACCAGACGCAAACCCGATCCCGGGCTAGGAAGGCCGGGAGCGCGCTACGTTTGCAGCGAGCGAACGAAGGGTGTGGCCGATGGCGAAGAAGACGAAGCAGTTTCCGAAGATCGATGCGAACCCGACGAAGACCTTCTTCATCTCGATGCTCGTGCGAGACATCGACCTCCTCGACTCGATCATCGACCTCGTCGACAACTCTGTTGACGGCGCACGATCACTGCGACCGAAGACCACGAAATCGTCTCCTCGGTACAAGGGCCTTGTCGTTGAACTCACCCTGAACGAGAACGAATTCAGGATCGAGGACAACTGCGGCGGGATCGCCGCTGACCACGCACAGCACTACGTCTTCAATTTCGGTCGCAAGCCCGACTACCCAACAGTCAGCGAATCGGTCGGCCAGTTCGGCGTCGGCATGAAGCGGGCGCTGTTCAAGATCGGCAAGCACTTCCGCATCGAATCGAGAGCTGAAGAATCTGCATTCGTTGTCGACGTTGACGTCCCGAGCTGGCAGAAGTCGCCAGAGAACCCGTGGGAGTTCGACTTCGACGAGTACGAACCATCCATCGATCCGCCGACAGACGAGACCGACCGCTTCACCAACGTGATTGTCAACGACCTCCACCCTGCGGTCGCTGCCCAGTTCAAACTCGACCACGTCATCAACCACCTCTCCACGATGCTCGGCGCGCAACACCAGGCATCCATGGAACTCGGTCTCGACATCCTCGTCAACGGATCCAGCGTTGCCCGACGAACACCCTCGCTGGTCCAGTCCCAGGTCATCAAGCCACTTCGGGTTGCGTCAACCGTCGATGTCGACGGATCTGATGTCGAGATCGAGGTCTTCGCCGGACTCGCTGAATCCGGTCAGCGAGAACTCGCCGGCTGGTACATCTACTGCAACGATCGGCTTGTCGTCGGCGCAGATAAGACAGAACTCACCGGATGGGGCCGCACGGGCGGAGGCACCCTCCCTGAGTATCACCCCGAGTTCCGAAAGTTCCGCGGATACGTGTTTCTCTCCGCCGAAGACGCCTCGAAGCTGCCGTGGAACACGACCAAGACCAGCGTCGACACGAACTCGGTCGCATACAGCCATGCGCTCAGGCAGATGATCGTCGCAATGCAACAAGTTCTTGGATTCATCACGGATGCCGACAAGGAACTGGAGTCGTATCCGAAACGCGGCGGGCCGCTCAACAAGGCGATCGCCGCGGCGGAGGCGGTCGGACTTGATGAGGTAGAACCTGCTCCGAAGTTCATCACCGATATCGCCCCGGCTCCAGTCAAGAAGAAGCAACCGACGATCAACTACAAGGTTGACGCCGACAAGCTCGAAGAGGTCAAAGACGAGATCGGCGTCTCCTCGAACAAGGAGGCTGGCCTCGCCACCTTCAACTACTACTACAGCGCGGTCATCGAGTGAGCCGTGGCAGAGGACCGGACTACAGGATCCGCCCCGCCAAGCACGTCGAACGCCAGATGATCCTCGACGTTCTACGTCGACTCAGTGCTCTCGGTCCGCTGAGCGAGTACGCGTACGTCGGCTTCGGTGCCGAGTACTTCGTTGACTTCACGCTGTTCCACAAGGGTCTCGGGATCGCAGAGATGACCAGCATCGAGTCAGCCGCCAGTCTGATCGAACGATGCGAGTTCAACAAGCCTTACGACTCCGTCACTGTTCTTGAGGGCCGATCGAGTGAGCACTTCGCCAAGATCGACTTTCTCGGGCCGACGGTCGCGTGGCCCGACTACACGGAGCGACTCGATAAGCAACAGCTCGGCGACCTCGACATGCTCGCCCTGCGACTTCCATCGCGCAGCGTTCTGATGGCGACGGTGAACGCAGAGCCGGACAAATGTGATCAACCGTCCGACCTCCTGAAGCTCCTTGAGGAGCGTGTTGGGCCGAACTCGGTGCCCCACGGAACGAAATCTGCAGACCTGATCGGTTGGAACTCGTCTGGGGTGTCCCGTGAGATCATCGATGCCCAGATCAAGAAGAGCGTTGCCCTTCGTGATGACGGCGCAAAGTACTTCCAGCTCGTCAACTTCCAGTATCGTGACGGTCAGCGGATGCTCACCGTGGGCGGGATCGTTCTCAGCGCAGCCGACACCGACTCTTTCGGACTCTGCCGGTTCGACACCGTTGACGGCTACCGGCCGGATGTGGACCATGTGCGCATCGTCCTGCCACAGCTGACCGCCCGGGAAATGGCACACCTCGACACCCAGCTGCCATGCGAAGATGATCTCGACGGACCCGGGCTCAAAGAATCAGAACTGGACGCCTACCGCTCGTACTACCGCTGGTATCCCCGTTACGCGCTGGTCGATCTGTAGCACCGCCATGGTGCCAACGACGCGCACCGTGATCCGAACCGCACTTCACGATCTTCCACGCCGGGGTTGCATGCTTCGCTGTTTCGCGACCAAGAGATGACCAAGGCGGGTTCCGAAAGTGCCGAGTAGGAGCGAACTCGTCGTTGACGATCGTGCGTTCGGGCCAGCGACTCGATCTACGCTGTCGCGGACTAGGGGATCGTTAGCGCAGCTCCCTCGACCGCTGGGAGCGGGATGCCGCCTGATAGTTCGATCTTCGGAAGGCGCCGATAGTTCCGGCACGTCCCGCATTCAGTCGATGGCGTGCCGTGGAAGCCGGCGGCTGGCTCGCCGCCAGCGAGCGGCCCCGGCCTTCGCATGTTGGGCATTCGATGTAGCCCGCGATCGTCGCTCTGATGTCGAAGAGTTCGATCAGTCGTCGTCGAGCCTCGTCTGTGGCGTCGTCGAGCACTGTTTCGACGTAGGTGACGTGGTCGCGGACCGACCGCTACCCACTTGGCCGGACACGGTGGATCCGATCCTCGTATCGGTGGATCACAGCCTGACGGTCGTCGGATCCGTCGAGTTCGTCAAGGATCGTCGCTTGTTGTTCGGCGTCGAACGAGTCGAACCACCACATGGCTGCGATCAAGGGATCCAGCCTGCCAGACGTTTCGTCGAGACGCGAAAGGTCGACGACGTGGAGGCCGAGGGTGGATTCGTGGTCGAGGCCGATGACCGGTCCGACGGGGGAGTGGACCATGTAGCGGCGGTGCCAGTGGCCGTGAACGTGCAGGGAGGGCTTGAGGGCGTGGGCGATCTGTTGCATTCGGCTTCGCTGGCGCGAGGTCGGTCGTCAGGTCTGGAGCGAAGGTCTGTGGCCGTGTGCGGGGTGGTTCGTACGCAGAATCGTGCGAGAGAATCAGGTCGGCAGCACCTTGGGAGGTGATCCGGTCGGTCTCCTGTTGCGTGAGTGCCTCCGTGGCCCACCAGGACTGGTCAGTGGTGCGACGGGCGCGATCGATTGAAACCGCCGACCCGACGAAGGCAATCTCTCTGCCGGCGAGACATAGCCGGGTGCCGCGCTCGACATGCCACAGTTCCGGCTCGTCGACGAGTGAAGGGTCGAGCCGTAGGTCGTCGGTGGGAGCGGTCCAGCCGCGGTAGCCGCCGTCGAAGCGACGGCCTTGCCCGGGTGCGTCATGGTTGCCGTCGATCACGAGCAGTGTGATCCCGAGCCGCTGCGCCTGCTTTCGGCAATCGGCGACAAATTTCTGGCCGGTCGGCCAGAAGCCGAAGTCGCCGACCGAGACAACGATCCGGATGTCGAGCCGGTGGGCGGTGTTCAACGCCAAACGCATGTACGGACGGTTGCCGTGCGAGTCGCCGACAAGCAGTATCCGATCGAACATGAGCGAAGGATCGCACGAGGCCGGCGTGGAAGTTGCAGCGGTTTGTGTTCGCGGTCAGTGCGCTGGAGTTGTGCGGCGCTCGCTACGCCACGATCTCTATCAGTTCGGCGGGGCCGTCTCGCTGAACTCTCACCGCGAGTGTGCCTTCGGCTTCAGCTCGTGCAAGTCGACTGAGTTCCATTGCAAGGCCGCTGACATCCTCGAGTTCCGTCCAAGCTTCTGAATCGACGAGAGTCGAAAAACGACTGGCGTCTGCTCGCCATGCGTCGATTTCTATGAGTGCCTCTCGCTGGGGCCCAAGGACAGCGCTGACCTCACCCGTTTTGGCCCTTCGCCGCTCTGGAGACTCAAGGCGCAGCATGAGTGCGGCGAGCTCGTGAGCCACCGCTGAAGCAATGAGCATCTCTTCGAGGGCGTCTCGGACAGCCTTGATGTCTTCGTTCTTGGGCCCAGACGAGAACACCGCACTGAACTCGTCGAGCTTTTGGCGAGCCCGGCTGACTGCGCCTCGGTGCCGGGAGCCATCGTTCTCGTCCGAAGAGGCGCCGACCTGCGATTCGAGCAGATCGATGGCGGCTTGAAGTTCTGAGAGTCCCGAGCCACTAATCGGGAGAGTCCGGGGATCGAGACCTTCAAGGGCTTCACGCAACTGTTCCATCTGGCGACGGTTGGCGTCTTTGATCTGTTCCTTCTCATTCGTCGTGTGCTGCTTCACAGCCTCTACGGCCGAGGTGTGCCGATCCTGTGCGTGCCCGAAGACTGAAGCAACTTCATCCAAAGACTTCCGTAGGTCGGTGACATCCGTATGGTCAGCCACTCCATCCTCGTTGTGGCTGGTCACACGCTTGAGAGTGCGAACTGCGCGCTCGACCGCCGTTCGATCGTCACGGTGGGCTCGCGCTTGGAGCTCATCGAGTTGCTTCCCAATGGTGTCGAGATCAGCCTGGATGCGAGCAGCGTCTACGCGGCCAACGACGATGGACACGACCCGCAGACCAACGACTGCTGTGAACAGGCGAGATGCACCGTCACCGACCTCGGTGAACAGGATGTGCTTCTCGATGGTTCCACCCGGAGACCGCTGCACCCCTGCGAGCAGGTCGCCCACCTGAGCCATCTGGCCTTCGCCGACGATCCGGTACACCTCCCCGTTGGCGGAGGAAACAATTTCAGCCCCGAGAAGGAGTACGTCTCGTAGGTCGTCGCTGATGCGAACGATCGAAGCGGGATCTTTCGGATCTTCGCTCAAGAGATCCAGTCTGTCGGGCCTCTTCTGAACCTGATTCTTCAACTGCTCTACGTCGTCGCCCACCGGCCCAATTTAGTCAGCGGAGTCTGCGTCCTTCGCTCCATCAATCATTTCCCCCAGCGCATTGCCGGCCTGAGCGAGCTTTGCGGGCCACAGGTGGCTGTACTTTTGCAGCGTGATGTCGGCGCTGTTGTGGCCGACCTGGGCTGCAACTGCAACAGGATCGAGACCGCCTTCGACGATGAGCAGGGAGACCACGGTGTGCCGAAGCGCATGGATGCCGATGTTTGGCACCCCCACGTCCACCTGTGAGCGCTTGACCCATTGCGAGAGAAGGTCGGGATGAGGTAGTCCGCCTCCGGGCTCGGAGAAGATGAGGTCGGACGCCTCGGCGTCCGGCCAGTCTTCACGCAATGCCTGAAGGGCATCAGCCAGTCGCGAAGAGATCGTCAGCGTTCGGTAGGACGCTTGCGACTTCAGTCCGCCAATCGCAATACCCTTGCTCGACTTCTTGACCTGCTGAGCGAACCGGACGGTTTGACCGTTGAGGTCGCACCACCGAAGCCCCAGGCTTTCGCCGCGCCGAGCGCCGGTGTAACTCACAAGAAGCGTCGGAAGTACCCAGCGGGAGTGACCGGGGTTCGAGAGTTGGTTCCAGAGCCACGCTGTGAATCGCGCTGATTCCGCCGGATCGAGAATCTTGACTTTCGCTTCCTTCGTTGCCGGCCCTGTCGGAACGGTGGATTTTTGTGGCTCTTCTGTCGTTCGAGTGGGTTGAAATGACAGTCGTGTAGTGCGTGAAGCCGCTCCCTGTCTACGTTTCGGGTTGTTGAGATCCAGAACAAGCAAGGAGCGGCTTCGGTGAAGAATCTATGGGC
>Ga0209303_1000118_pt1 | contig 90870 bp, 85 predicted proteins | sample SidtaG_3_FD_187449 | JGI IMG/M metagenome (GOLD analysis project Ga0209303, IMG submission 187449) | Marine algal microbial communities from Sidmouth, United Kingdom - Sidmouth_Asex1 metaG (SPAdes) (version 2) | ecosystem: Host-associated > Algae > Red algae > Unclassified | place: Sidmouth...
CGGGCGACAACGTGTCGATCACGGTGGCGCTGATCAACCCGATCGCGATGGAAGAGGGGCTTCGGTTCGCCATCCGCGAAGGCGGCCGCACGGTCGGCGCGGGCGTCGTCGCCAAGATCCTCGAGTAAGGCCGGGCAGTATCTCAGTGACTCTCGCTTCCGGACGGCCGGGTGCCGTTCGGAAGCTCGCTCTTTAGTGAATGTCGAGAACAGACGATCATGGCAGCCAGTCAGACCATCCGCATCCGCCTCAAGGCGTTCGATCACCGACTGATCGACCGTTCCGCCAAGGAGATCCTCGAGACCGCCCGCCGCACCGGCGCCCGCGTGCTCGGCCCGATCCCGCTGCCGACGAAGAAGGAGCGCTTCACGGTGCTCGTCTCGCCGCACGTCAACAAGGACGCCCGTGACCAGTACGAGCTTCGTACCCACAAGCGTCTGATGGACATCGTCGACCCGACCGAGAAGACAGTCGACGCGTTGATGAAGCTCGACCTCGCCGCCGGCGTCGACGTGCAGATCAAGCTCAACTGAGCGCCTCCGGGAGGGCGCGATCGCGCATCTCCCGGAACCGAGTGTCGCCGAAGGCCCGCCGCGTGCGGGCCTTCGTGCTTCCGCGTCGGAGACTGTGCCCGGCAGGCGGGTGCGATGGCCGCCGCCGCGCTGCACGACCGCTGCGTCACGGCGCCTTCGAGGGTCCAACGGGCGGTTCTGCCGGTCGGGGGCGGCTCGCCGAGCGCAGGGTGTCGCCGCGTGCGCGCCGCTCCCGCTCCACCTCCTCTCGCGTCACGCAGCCCTCCAGGTGGTCGTTGACGAGGCCGAGGGCCTGCATCAGGGCGTACATCGTCGTCGGACCGACAAAGGTCCAGCCGCGGGCCTTGAGGGCCCTGGCCAGCCGGGCAGACGCGGGTGTCACGGGATTCGATCGCACCCAGTCCTGCGTGACGGCGGTCGGACGTTCGTGCTCGTCCGGCTCGAACGACCAGAAGAACGCGGCGAGCGAGCCGGCTTCGTCGCGGAGTGTCCGGGCGCACCTCGCGTTGTGGATCGTCGCCTCGATCTTGCGGCGGTTCCGGACGATCCCCTCGTCCCGCAGCAATCGCTCGACATCGCCCGCGTCATAGCGGGCGACAGCGTCGATCTCGAACCCGTCGAAGGCTGCCCGGAACGCCTCCCGCCGGTAGAGGATCGTCGACCAGGCGAGTCCGGTCTGGAACGCTTCCAGGCAGACCTTCTCGTACAGACGGTCGTCGTCGTCGACGGGGCGGCCCCACTCGGTGTCGTGGTAGCGGCGGTAGCGCGGGTCCTCGCTCGGCAACGCGCAGCGCAAGTGCCCATCCTCGTCGCGCACGAGTCCGGGCAGGACATCGGCGGTCACGACGGGATGCTGTCCGTGGTGATTCGGCTCATCTGTTCCGTGTACTCCATGATGAGGTGCGCGCGGGGGGCATTCCGGACTTCGTGGCGCCCACTGCCCACAGCATGTCATGCTGAAACGGTCGCGAAGGCCTGCAAAGGCAGGAGGACTCGACCGATCCGCGGCCACCGGAACGTCGGCGGCAGTCGGCCACCGAACGGGCCGGACGGCGGCCGAAAAAGCCCGTCGAGGTGTTTCGGTCCGAGAATCTCCGTGTTATATTGGCGAGCTAGCCGTCGGTCGAGTGCACCTGCATCCCTTCGCCGGCTTGGCGTACGAACAGAACAACGTTCCCCATCGCCCCGGCCACGCTGGCCCGACCGCTCGATCCGCTACCGACCGGACTTCACGATGTCCCGGGAGCGGCGTTCGTGGCGTGTTTCTCCCGCGTTCGGCGTCCGGGGCGTCCCCTTCGAGTGTGGAGAAGCACGATGACTCTTGGTGTGGTAGGTCGAAAGCTCGGAATGACGCGGGTGTTCGACGAGAGCGGCGTGTCCACGCCTGTCACCGTCGTCGAGGTTTCGAAGAATCGCATCACCGCGACCAAGAGCGCGGAGAGCGACGGGTACCACGCGATCCAGGTGACGGCCGGGACGAAGAAGGCCAGCCACGTGACCAGGGCCGAGGCCGGTCACTTCGCCAAGGGCGGTGTCGAAGCCGGTCGGGGCCTGTGGGAATTTCGCCTGGGCGAGGCCCGTGACGACCTGACGGTCGGCGGAGAGATCGGTCTCGAGATGTTCGAGATCGGCCAGAAGGTCGATGTCATCGGCACGAGCATCGGCAAGGGGTTCGCGGGCGGCGTGAAGCGCTGGAACTTCCAGATGCAGGACGCCACGCACGGCAACTCGCTGTCGCACCGCGCGCCGGGGTCGATCGGCCAGAACCAGACGCCCGGTCGCGTCTTCAAGGGGAAGAAGATGGCGGGCCACCTCGGCGCCGTCCGGACCACCACCCAGAATCTCACGGTGGTGCGCATCGACGAGGCGCGCGACGTCATCCTGATCCGCGGCCCGGTCCCGGGTGCCAAGGGCGGGGACGTCATCATCCAGCCCGCCGTCAAGGCGAAGAACGCGCGCGCCTGACGGCACGCCGCATCGGATATCGAGGACCAGTCAAGATGGACATGCAGACTCACGGCGGCGGCTCCGTGTCGGTATCGGACCGCGTGTTCGGTGCGGACTGGAACGAGGGGCTCGTTCACCAGATCGTCACGGCGTACCTCGCGGGTGGTCGTCAGGGCACTTCCGCGCAGAAGACGCGCGCCGAAGTGCGCGGTGGCGGGGCGAAGCCCTGGCGTCAGAAAGGGACCGGTCGTGCTCGTGCCGGTACCTCCCGCAGCCCGATCTGGACCGGTGGTGGTCAGACGTTCGCGTCGAAGACGCGCGACTACAGTCAGAAGGTCAACAAGAAGATGTACGCCGGCGCTCTGCGCTCGATCCTGTCGAAGGCGGCAAGCGACGGCATGTTGACGGTGGTCGACGCGATCGACATCGCCGAGCCTCGCACCAAGGCGATGATCGCCCATCTCGCCGGCCTCGGCGTCGAGGGGCGTGTGCTCATCCTGGTCGACGAGGTGGACGAGAATCTCTGGCTGTCGAGCCGCAATCTCACACACGTGCAACTGCTCGACGTCGATGGCGTCGACCCGGTCAGTCTGGTGCGTCACTCACGCATCGTCGTCACCACGGCGGCGATCAAGCGGCTCGAGGAGCGTCTCGCATGATGAACGACAAGCGCCTCCACGAGGTCCTCATCCGGCCGCACGTGTCGGAGAAGACCGCCATGAGCGCGGAACTGCAAGGCCGTCATGCGTTTCGTGTCGCGAAGAACGCCACGAAGATCGAAGTGCGCCAGGCGGTGCAGAAGCTGTTCGACGTCGACGTCAAGAGCGTGCAGATCGTCAACGTCCGTGGCAAGACCAAGCGCTTCGGTCAGGTCGAGGGCAAGCGCTCCGACTGGCGGAAGGCGATCGTGCGCCTCGCCGAGGGGCAGGATCTCGACTTCATGGGCATCGAGGGATAAGCGGAACCATGGCACTCGTCAAGTCCAAGCCGACCTCACCCGGCAAGCGTTTCCAGGTCCGTGCGGTCGACCGCACCCTGTCCAAGGAGGGCCCGTACGAGCCGCTCCTCGAGAGCCTCGGAAAGTCCGGTGGTCGCAACAACAAGGGTCGCATCACGACGCGTCACGTCGGTGGCGGACACAAGCGCCGCTATCGCATCGTCGACTTCCGTCGTGACAAGGACGGCATCCCGGCCGTGGTGGAGCGGGTCGAGTACGACCCGAACCGCACGGCACACATCTGTCTGTTGAAGTACGCGGACGGGGAGCGTCGATACATGATCGCGCCGAAGGGCGTCGCGGCCGGCGCTCAGCTGATGTCGGGCCGCGAGGCGCCGATCAAGATCGGCAACTCCTTGCCGCTGTCGAACATCCCGGTCGGCTCGACCGTGCATTGCATCGAGCTCAAGCCCGGCCGCGGTGCGCAGGTGGCCCGCAGCGCCGGCGCCGCGGTGCAGCTCGTCGCTCGTGAAGGTCAGTACGCGACGCTGCGGCTGCGCTCCGGCGAGACGCGCCGCGTGCAGGTCGAGTGTCGCGCGACGATCGGCGAGGTCGGCAACGGCGAGCACGCCCTGCAGAAGCTCGGCAAGGCCGGCGCCATGCGCTGGCGCGGCGTGCGTCCCACGGTTCGTGGCGTGGCGATGAACCCCGTCGATCATCCGCACGGTGGTGGCGAGGGTCGAACCTCCGGTGGTCGGCATCCGGTGAGCCCCTGGGGCACGCCGACGAAGGGTCACAAGACCCGCTCGAACAAGCGCACCGACGGGATGATCGTCCGCCGTCGCAGCAAGAAATAGTCAGCACCGAGAGAGAAGAGGGTATCCCGTGCCGAGAAGTCTCAAGAAAGGACCGTTCGTCGACGCCCACCTCTCGAAGAAGGTGGACGAGGCGCGCGCGCAGAACTCCAAGCGTCCGATCCGCACCTGGTCGCGTCGCTCGATGATTTTGCCGGACATGGTCGGTCTGACCATTGCCGTGCACAACGGTCGAGTGCACATCCCGGTACTGGTCTCGGAGAACATGGTCGGGCACAAGCTCGGCGAGTTCGCCGCCACGCGGACCTACAAGGGTCACGTCGCCGACCGGAAGTCGAGGTAGTCATGGAAGTCGAATCCAAGCTCAAGATGGCGCGCATCTCGCCACAAAAGGCGCGGCTCGTCGCTGACCAGATCCGCGGCATGAAGGTCGAGAGTGCCCTCGAGGTGCTCACCTTCAGCGAGCAGAAGGCCGGCGCCCTGATGAAGAAGCTCGTCGACAGCGCCATCGCGAACGCCGAGCACAACGAAGGGGCCGACATCGACGAGCTGCGCGTCTCGGAAGTGCAGGTCAACGAGGGGCCGACGATGAAGCGGCTTCGGGCGCGTGCGAAGGGGCGAGCGAATCGCATCCTCAAGCGCACCAGTCACATCACAGTCACCGTCTCGGATTCCAGGAGCTAGTCGGGCATGGGTCAGAAAGTACATCCGATCGGGATCCGTCTCGGCATCAGCCAGGACTGGAATTCCACCTGGTACGCCGATTCCGAGGACTACGCGAACTATCTGAACGACGACATCAGGATCCGCGGCTTTCTCAAGAAGCAGCTGTCACATGCGTCGGTCAGCCGCATCCAGATCCAACGACCGGCAAAGGCGGTGATCATCACGATCCACTCCGCCCGCCCCGGCATCGTCATCGGCAAGAAGGGCGAGGACGTCGAGCGACTGCGTCGCGCGCTGGCGCCGATGCTCGGATTGAACATCAACAACGTCAAGATCAACATCGCCGAGATCCGCAAGCCTGAGCTCGATGCGCAGCTCGTCGCCGAGGGCGTCGCGCAGCAGCTCGAGCGACGCGTCATGTTCCGCCGCGCCATGAAGCGTGTGCTGACGAACACGATGCGGCTCGGTGCACAGGGTGTGAAGATTGCCGTGTCCGGACGTCTCAACGGCGCCGAGATCGCGCGACGCGAGTGGTACCACGACGGTCGTGTTCCGCTGCACACGCTGCGTGCGGACATCGACTACGGCACGGCCGAGGCGAAGACGACCTACGGGGTCATCGGCATCAAGGTGTGGATCTGCCACGGCGAGGTGTTCGATCTCGAGGACAAGCGCTCGAAGAGCGTCGTCAGCAACACGAGCAAGTAGGGAACCATGCTTCAACCCAAACGCACCAAGTTTCGCAAGCAGCACACCGGTCGCAACCGGGGTCTCGCGCAGAACGGCAACAAAGTGAGCTTCGGCGAGTACGGGCTCAAGGCTACCGATCGGGGCCGCCTCACGGCGCGTCAGATCGAGTCGGCCCGGCGTGCCATGACCCGTCACATCAAGCGGGGCGGCAAGATCTGGATCCGCATCTTCCCGGACACGCCGGTGACGAAGAAGCCGATCGAGGTGCGGATGGGCAAGGGCAAGGGCAACGTCGAGTACTGGGTGGCCAAGATCCAGCCCGGCAAGATGCTCTACGAGATGGAAGGTGTCACCGAGCAGGTCGCGCGCGAGGCGTTCGCGCTGGCGGCGGCGAAACTGCCCATCCAGACGACATTCGTGACGAGGACAGCGGCATGAGCACGGGAACGGAATTGCGCGGGAAGTCCGCGGCCGAGCTCGAGACCGAGCTCACCAGTCTCTACCGCGAGCAGTTCAACCTGCGCATGCAGCAGGGCTCGGGGCAGGACGTCAAGCCGCACGTGCACAAGCGGGTACGGCGCGAGATCGCCCGCATCAAGACCATCATGACCGAGAAGTCGGCGTCCGGAAACGCAGAGGCGAGTGCCTGAGATGAGTGCTGAAGAGAACACCGTCGCGGCTCCGGCCGACGAGGCGCCGAAGCGGCAGCGCACCGAGTCCGGGAAGGTCACGAGCGTGAAGATGCAGCAGACCGCGACCGTTCAGGTCGAGCGTCGGATCCAGCATCCGATCTACGGCAAGTACATGCGGCGCAGCAAGAAGTACCACGTGCACGACGAGAACAACGAGCTGAACGTCGGCGATCTGGTGCAGATCCGCGAGTGCCGACCGATTTCCAAGACCAAGTCCTGGACGCTCGACAAGGTGCTCACCGCCGCGACCGAGTAGGTCGCGCGACACGCCAGACAAGAACAGCTGTCCGTGACGAGTCGTCCCGGGCCAATCGTACAAACAAGCAGCGCGGGATACGGGAAGGTAGCGTCCGATGATTCAAATGCAGAGCGTCCTGAACGTCGCCGACAACAGCGGCGCGCGACGGGTCATGTGCATCAAGGTGCTCGGCGGTTCGCATCGGCGCTACGCCCGGGTGGGCGATGTCATCAAGGTGAGCGTCAAGGACGCGATCCCGCGTGGCAAGGTCAAGAAGGGCGAGGTGTACAACGCTGTCGTCGTCCGGACCGCGAAGGCCATCCGTCGGGGTGACGGGTCGGCGATTCGGTTCGACAACAACGCGGCGGTCATTCTCAACGCCAAGCTCGAGCCGGTCGGCACGCGCATCTTCGGGCCGGTCACGCGCGAGCTGCGCACGGAGCGGTTCATGAAGATCGTCTCGCTCGCTCCCGAAGTGCTCTGAGGACTCCAGACATGCAACGTATCAGGCAGGGCGACGACGTCATCGTGCTCGTCGGCAAGGACAAGGGGCGGCGCGGCAAGGTCGACCGCGTGGTCGGCGAGCGCGTGTTCGTCGAGGGCGTCAACCTCGTCAAGAAGCACGTCAAGGGCAACCCGCAGGCGGGCGATCCGGGCGGCATCCAGGAGAAGGAGGCTTCGGTCCACCTTTCGAACGTCGCGCTGTTCAATCCGGCGACGAAGAAGGGCGGTCGGATCGGCTTTCGCACGAACGACGATGGCCGGAAGGAGCGATTCTTCCGGACCGACGACAGCGCAGTGAACGGTTGAGGAACATGGCCAGGCTCAAACAGGATTATCGCGATCGCATCGTCCCCGAGATGATGAAGGAGCACGCGTACAGGAGCGTCATGCAGGTCCCGCGGATCGAGAAGATCACGCTGAACATGGGGCTGGGTGAAGCGGTCGGGGACAAGAAGATCCTCGAGAACGCCGTGGCCGACATGATCTCGATCGGCGGGCAGAAGCCGGTCGTGACGGTGGCGCGCAAGTCGATCGCCGGCTTCAAGATCCGGGACGGGTATCCGATCGGCGCGAAGGTAACGTTGCGTCGGGATCGCATGTACGAGTTTCTCGACCGTCTGGTGGCGATCGCCATCCCGCGGATTCGCGATTTCCGAGGCATCAGCCCGCGGAGCTTCGACGGGCGCGGCAACTACAGTCTCGGCGTGAAGGAGCAGATCATCTTCCCCGAGATCGATTACGACAAGATCGACGCGATTCGCGGTATGGACATCACCATCACCACGTCGGCGCAGAGCGACGCCGAGGCGCTGTCGCTCCTGAAGAAGTTCAATTTCCCGTTCCGACAGCCGCAGCAGCAGGGGGCGTAAGCATGGCCAAGAAGTCGATGATCGCCCGCGAGAAGAAGCGCACCAAGCTCGTCAGGCAGTTCCGCACCAGGCGCGAGGCGCTGAAGGCGACGATCTCCTCCGAGGAGGTCGGCTACGACGAGAAGATGGAGGCGGTCGCCGCCCTCGCCGCACTGCCGCGGGACTCCTCACCGGCGCGGCAGCGTAACCGCTGTCGCATCACGGGTCGTCCCCACGGCTATTACCGCAAGTTCGGTCTGAGCCGGAACAAGTTGCGCGAGGCCGCCATGCGTGGCGACGTGCCCGGACTCGTGAAGGCGAGCTGGTAGTCACTTCCGGTCGAGAGGCCGAACAGCAAGTAGAGAGCACATTCACATGAGCATGTCTGACCCCATCGCCGACATGCTGACCCGAATCAGGAACGGTCAGCAGGCGAAGAAGGTATCGGTGTCGATGCCTGCCGCGAAGGTGAAGTCCGCCATCGCGCAGGTCCTGCAGGACGAAGGCTACATCGACCGGTTCGAGACGGCGGACAGCGAGGCGGGCAAGCCGACGCTGACCGTGACGTTGAAGTACTTCGACGGCCGACCGGTCATCGAGAAGATCCACCGCGTCAGCCGTCCGGGCCTGCGCCGCTACAGTGGCAGCGAGGGTATCCCGGAAGTGCTCGGCGGCCTCGGCATCGCCGTGGTCTCGACCTCGCGCGGCCTGATGACCGGCCGCCAGGCGCAGGCGCAAGGCGTCGGCGGTGAAGTCATCTGCACGGTTTGCTGAGGAGAGCCAGATGTCACGCGTAGCGAAACAGCCCGTGCCCGTGCCGAAAGGCGTCGAGGTGAAGATCGACGGTGCAGCCGTCAGTGCCAAGGGACCCAAGGGTGCCGAGTCCATGGTCATCCACGAGACCGTCGAGGCAAGGCTCGAGGATGGCGTCCTCGGTGTCGCGCCGAAGGACGACAAGGTGTCCGCGATGGCGATGGCCGGCACCATGCGCTCGCTGCTGAACAACCTGGTGGTCGGCGTCAGCGACGGTTTTTCCAAGAAGCTCGAACTGCGCGGTGTCGGTTACCGGGCTCAGGCGCAGGGCAAGGCCCTCAATCTGACGCTCGGCTTCAGTCATCCGGTCGTGCATGCCATCCCCGAGGGGATCACCATCGAGACACCGTCGCAGACGGAGATCGTGGTCAGTGGGACCGACAAGCAGGTCGTCGGGCAAGTGGCCGCCGACATCCGCAGTTACCGTCCGCCGGAGCCCTACAAGGGCAAGGGTGTCCGCTATGCCGGCGAGCATGTCGTGATGAAGGAAGCGAAGAAGAAGTGATGGACAAGAAGACGACACGACTGCGCCGCGCGAAGCGTACCCGCGCGAAGATCAGCGAGATCGGTCGGCCGCGCCTCACGGTGCACCGCACGCCGCGGCACATCTATGCGCAGGTCATCGCGCCGGGTGGTGGCAGCGTCCTGGCGGCGGCTTCTACCGTCGCGAAGGATGTTCGCGGCGACGTCAAGCACGGCGGCAACGTCGATGCGGCGACCACGGTCGGGCGGCTGATTGCCGAGAAGGCGAAGGCGGCCGGGATCGAGGAGGTCGCCTTCGACCGGGCCGGATTCAAGTACCACGGGCGCGTCAAGGCGCTCGCGGATGCCGCGCGAGAGCACGGGCTGAAGTTCTAGACACACCGCTGCGAAACGAGAACGAGATTCACGCATGGCACAGAACGACTACAACCAGAGCAGCGACGGCTACATCGAGAAGCTGGTCACGATCAATCGCGTGGCCAAGGTGGTCAAGGGTGGACGCCAGTTCGGCTTCACCGCGCTGACCGTCGTCGGTGACGGCAACGGCCGTGTCGGGCTCGGCTACGGCAAGGCGCGCGAGGTGCCGCTGGCGATCCAGAAGGCGATGGAGAAGGCGCGGCGCGACATGCGCACGGTCAACCTCGCCGACGGGACGCTTCAGTACGCACTGAAGGGGCGTCACGGCGCGGCCAAGGTCTACATGCAGCCGGCCTCCGAGGGCACGGGCATCATCGCCGGTGGCGCGATGCGTGCCGTGTTCGAGGCGGTGGGCGTGCGCAATGTCCTGGCCAAGATCATCGGCACCAACAACCCGATCAACGTGGTCCGCGCGACCATAAACGGTCTGTCCGACATGCACAGCCCGGAGGCCATCGCGGCCAAGCGCGGCAAGACGGTCGCCGAGGTCAAGGGGGAACCGGCATGAGCGGAACCATTCGCGTCACGCTCGTCAAGAGCCTTCACGGGCGCCTGAAGAACCACGAGCAATCCGTTCGCGGGCTCGGTCTCCGGCGCATGCATCAGACGGTCGAAGTGATCGATACCCCCGAGAATCGCGGGATGATCAACAAGGCCTACTACATGCTGCGCGTCGAGGAGACGGTCAGCGCGGGAGCCAAGTCGTGAGTCTCAACGGTCTCAAGCCCAATCCGGGTAGTCGCAAGAGCGCCAACCGCGTCGGTCGGGGTATCGGTTCCGGTAGCGGCAAGACCGGGGGTCGCGGTCACAAGGGTCAGAAGTCGCGCTCGGGCGGGTGGCACAAGGTCGGCTTCGAGGGCGGCCAGATGCCCATCCAGCGCCGGTTGCCGAAATTCGGCTTCACGTCGCGCATGGGCCGTCACTATGCCGAGGTCCGGTTGCACGAACTCGCTCGCGTGCCCGAGGGCGACGTGTCTCCGGCCACGCTCATCGAGGCGGGGATCGTGCCGCTGCAGACGAAGACGGTGAAGATCATCCTGTCCGGCGAAGTCACCACGGCCGTCAAGGTCAAGGGTTGTCGCGTCACGAAGGGTGCGCGTTCGGCCATCGAGGCCGCCGGCGGCAGCGTCGACGACACCGTGCCCAGCGGTCCGGCACCGATCAAGCGCGGCAAGCCGGGTGCGAGGAAGGCGGCCGCGTCGGCGAACGCACCGGCTGTGGCCGAGTCGATCAGCGATGCGCCGGCTGCAGCGGAGGCGCCGGATGCCCCGGCCGATGGCGAGCCCGCCTCGGGCGACGACACGACGGCCTGAGGAACGGGCCGGACCTGGGCACCGGGCGGGGCGCTGAACCAGCGCGCCGCCCGACGGTCCCGGTTCTCCGGCCCTTTCCCGCCAATCCCAACGGACAGCGAACATGGCAGCGACAGACAGGAAGACACCCAGCATGGCGGGTATCGGCGGTTCGGCCGAGCTTCGGTCTCGCCTGCTGTTCGTGCTGTTCGCGATGGTGATCTTCCGGATCGGCTCGCACATCACCATCCCGGGCGTCGACCCTCGGGTCATGGCCGATCTGTTCCAGCAGCAGAGCGACGGCATTCTCGGCATGCTGAACATGTTCGGCGGGGGTGCGCTGTCGCGCATGTCGCTGTTCGCGCTCGGCGTGATGCCCTATATCTCCGCCTCGATCATCATGCAGCTGATGACGCACGTCATCCCTCAGCTCGAGCAGCTGCGCAAGGAAGGCGAGAGCGGTCGCCGCGTCATCACCAAGTACACCCGGTACGGCACCCTGCTGCTGGCCAGCATCCAGGCTGTCGGTATCGCCATCGCGTTGCAGAATCAGGGGGCGAACGGGCAGAGCGTGGTGTTCCTCGATGGACCGGGTTTCGTCCTGACGGCCGCCATCACGCTCGTGACCGGCACGATGTTCCTGATGTGGCTCGGCGAGCAGATCACCGAGCGCGGGATCGGCAACGGCATCTCGATCCTGATCTTCACCGGCATCGTCGCGGGACTGCCGGCGGCGATCGGGGGCACGCTCGAGCTGGCACGCACGGGAGAACTCGGCGCCTTCACCGTGATCCTGCTGTTCGCCATGGTCTTCGCGGTCACCGCCTTCGTGGTCTTCGTCGAGCGTGGTCAGCGGCGCATCACCGTGAACTATGCCAAGCGCCAGCAGGGACGCAAGATGTTCGCGGCCCAGTCGAGCCATCTGCCGCTGAAGCTCAACATGGCCGGCGTCATCCCGCCGATCTTCGCCTCCAGCATCATCCTGTTCCCCGCGACGCTGGGCGACATCGCGACCGACAACTCGAACTCCTGGCTGAACACGCTCGTCTCGACCCTGCAGCCGGGCCAGCCCGTCTACATCCTGCTGTACGCCTCTGCGATCATCTTTTTCTGCTTCTTCTACACCGCCCTGGTGTTCAACGCGAAGGAAACAGCGGATAATCTCAAGCGTTCGGGTGCGTTCATCCCGGGCATTCGGCCCGGTGAACAGACGGCCCGCTACATCGACGGCGTGCTGACGCGGCTGACCCTGTACGGGGCGCTTTACATCACGCTGGTCTGTCTGTTGCCCGAATTCCTGATCCTCCTCTGGAACGTGCCGTTCTACTTCGGTGGCACGTCGTTGCTCATCATCGTCGTGGTGGTCATGGATTTCGTCGGTCAGGCGCAGGCTCACATGATGAGCCACCAATACGAGGGCCTGATGAAGAAGCAGGGCGGGCCCGGCTCCAAGGGTGGCGGCGGGGGCGGCAAGGGTGGCGCTCGCGGCACCAAGGCGTTGCCGAAGGGCGCGCGCTGAAGTCAGGCAGTTTCCAAGGGTTTTCCGGCCGCCATCGGCGACCGGGTCGTACGCCCCCGGACGGGGGAACCGGTGACGGGCGCGAGGCGCGCCACCGGCAGATTTCCCATCCGGGATCCGGCTCGCGAGGACGAACCCGTCCGGCGATCCGTCCCGGGTGATCAAGCCCGTGCAGCCCCGGCGGCTCGTGCGGACAACGGAGAGAGGGATGAAAGTCAGAGCATCGGTGAAGAAGATCTGCCGCAACTGCAAGGTTGTTCGACGCAAGGGCGTCGTACGGGTGATCTGTACCGACACGCGCCACAAGCAGCGACAGGGTTGATCCGGAGAACACCATGGCCCGCATAGCAGGTATCAACATTCCGGTCCAGAAGCACGCCTGGATCGCCCTCACCTCGATCTACGGGATCGGCCGCACGCGCGCGTTGCAGATCTGCGAGTCCGCGAGCGTGGCCCCGGACACCAAGGTGCGGAACCTCTCCGAGGTCGAGATCGAGAGCCTGCGCACCGAAGTGGGCAAGCACACCGTCGAGGGCGACCTTCGACGGGACGTCTCGATGAACATCAAGCGCCTGATGGATCTCGGTTGCTACCGCGGCATTCGTCACCGCCGCGGTCTGCCGCTGCGCGGTCAGCGTACCAAGACCAACGCGCGTACCCGCAAGGGACCGCGACGACCGCTGAAGCGCTGAGGAGCAGACGATGGCAGCCAGTACCACCAAGAAGAAGGTTCGTCGCGTCGTCACGGACGGCATCGCCCACGTGCACGCGTCGTTCAACAACACGATCATCATGATCACCGACCGTCAGGGGAACGCGCTGTCGTGGGCGACGGCGGGCGGTTCGGGATTTCGTGGCTCGAGGAAGAGCACGCCGTTCGCCGCACAGGTCGCGGCAGAGCGGGCAGGAGAGGCGGCCAAGGAGTATGGCCTCAAGAACATCGACGTGCATGTCAAGGGTCCGGGGCCGGGTCGGGACTCTGCAGTGCGTTCGTTGAACAACGTGGGATTCAAGATCGCCAGCATCATCGATGTGACGCCGATCCCCCACAACGGTTGCCGACCGCCGAAGAAGCGTCGAGTGTGACCCGCGGCCCGTGCGCGAGCACGGGCGACCAGACCAGTATCGGAGTGTGAAGCGTGGCCAGATATACCGGACCGACCTGCAAGCTCAGCCGGCGAGAGGGAACCGATCTCTACCTGAAGTCGGGGATTCGTCCGCTCGAGTCGAAATGTAACCTCGAGACGCCTCCGGGCCAGGTCGGCGTCAAGCGCGGCCGGCCGTCGGACTACTCGATCCAGCTGCGCGAGAAGCAGAAGCTGCGTCGGATGTACGGCGTGCTGGAGAAGCAGTTCCGCAACTACTACAAGGCGGCAGCGGCCAAGAAGGGTTCGACCGGCGAGAACCTGCTGTCGTTCCTCGAGCAGCGTCTCGACAACGTCGTCTACCGCATGGGCTTCGGGTCGACGCGCGCGGAGGCCCGTCAGCTGGTCTCGCACAAGTCGATCATGGTCGACGGGCGCATCGTCAACATCGCCTCGTATCAGGTGCAGCCCAACCAGGTCGTGACCGTCCGCGAGAAGGCCAGGAAGCAGGCCCGCATCGCCGATGCCCTGCAGCTTGCGCAGCAGCGCGGCATGCCGGGCTGGCTTCAGGTCGATCAGAAGAAGTTCGAGGGCATGTTCAAGGCGGTTCCCGATCGCGGCGAACTGCCGGCCGAGATCAACGAGTCGCTGGTCGTGGAGCTGTACTCGAAGTAGGGCCGTTCGGCCGTCGTGGCGCGCTCCCCGGAGCGAGCCGCGACGGCGGCTCTCGCGTGCGCCGCGTCGCGCGAGCGGCATCGGCCGATCGGTTCGATCGACCGTTGCCGTCGGATCCTGTCGGGTCCGGCCGGTCGGGTCTTGCCGCCACCCTCCCGTCACGGGATCGCGGCGCGGGATCGGTACACGAACACTTCACGCGCGGGACGGAGCGCGGACCCTTCCACGGGGTGACCCGCCTCTTCGCAACCGCCGCCACCGTACAGGAGCACGCCTACCTTGAACGCCATGCAGACCGAATTCCTCAAGCCCCACATCTCGGACGTAACCACGTCCAATGCCAACCATGCCAAGGTGACGCTCGAGCCGCTGGAGCGTGGCTTCGGCCACACGCTCGGCAACGCGCTTCGGCGCATCCTCCTGTCGTCGATGCCCGGCGCCGCGTTCTACGAGGCCGAGATCGAGGGCGTGCTGCACGAGTACACGACCATGGAAGGCGTTCAGGAGGACGTCCTCGACATCCTTCTCAACCTCAAGGGCGTCGCGATCGTCATGCACGCGAAGAGCGAGGCCACGCTGAAGCTCGTCAAGCAGGGTCCCGCGGTCGTGACCGCCGCCGACATCACGCTCGATCACGACATCGAGATCGTCAATCCCGACCATGTGATCTGCCACTTGACCGGTGACATGAATCTCAACGTGACGCTGCGAGCGCGCGTCGGCCGTGGCTACGAGCCCGCCAGCCACCGCACGCTCGAGGAAGGCGAGAGCCGTCCGATAGGCACGCTGCAGATCGATTCCTCGTTCAGCCCGGTGCATCGCGTGGCCTACAACGTGGAGAGTGCCCGGGTCGAGCAGCGCACCGACCTCGACAAGTTGATCGTCGACCTCGAGACGAACGGAACGATCGATCCCGAGGACGCGATCCGCAAGGCGGCGACCATCCTGCAGGAGCAGCTCTCCGTGTTCGTCGATCTGAAGGCCGAGACGACGTCCCAGGAGGAGGAAGCGGCGTCGGACATCGATCCGATCCTGCTCCGTCCGGTCGACGACCTCGAGCTCACCGTCCGTTCGGCCAACTGCCTCAAGGCGGAGAACATCTATTACATCGGTGACCTGATCCAGCGCACCGAGGTGGAGCTGCTCAAGACGCCGAACCTCGGCAAGAAGTCGCTCACCGAGATCAAGGACGTGCTGGCGCAGCAGGCGCTTTCGCTCGGCATGCGTCTGGAGAACTGGCCGCCGCCCGAGCTGCAGAAGCAGCGCGAGCTCGCCAAGTAGCCTTCGCACGCCAGGTCAGTCCTGCCCCGAACCGTCATCCGGGTCCGCCCCGGCGCCCCAGCCAGAGAACACCATGAGACATCGCAAGAGCGGACGTCAGCTCAATCGCAACAGCAGTCATCGCAAGGCCATGTTCAGAAACATGGCAGCGTCCCTCGTCGAGCACGAGTCGATCAAGACGACCGTGCCGAAGGCGAAGGAACTTCGTCGCGTCATCGAGCCGCTGATCACCGGTGCCAAGCGCGACGACGTCTCGCGTCGACGGCTCGCCTTCAGTCGCCTGCGCGACAAGGCGGCGGTGGGCAAGCTGTTCACCGACATCGCACCACGCTTCGCCGACCGTCCGGGCGGCTACACGCGCATCCTGAAGTGCGGCATGCGGCCGGGTGACAACGCGCCGATGGCCATCATCGAGTTCGTGGAGCGCGGCGAGGGCTGATCGCCGGCCGACGCTCAGACGTCGGCCCGACAGGTTCGGCAGGGCGAGCGAGGCCCGGCTCCGGGAACGGAGTCGGGCCTCGTCGCGTTTCGGGGAGCGAGAGGGATGAGCGGGATGACTGACGACGTGCTCGCCGCCGACCGGTCCCGACCGACGCGGGGCCAGACGAGCTTCCACGCGCTGCTGCGCCTGCTGCGCTACGCGCGCGGCTATCGTCGACGCATCGTGCTCGCGAGCGTGTGCTCTACCCTCAACGTCACGTTCGACGTGATGCCGGAGATCCTCATCGGCATAGCGATCGACGTGGTCGTCAACCGCGAGGCGAGCTTCCTCGCCGCCTTCGGTTTCGCGACACCCCGGTCGCAGATCATCGCGCTCGGGGTGATGACCTTCTTCATCTGGGCGGGTGAGTCGATCTTTCAGTACCTGTACCTGATCCTTTGGCGAAACCTCGCCCAGGATCTCCAGGCGGACCTTCGCCAGGATGCCTACGATCAGGTGCAGCGTCAGGACATGGCCTTCTTCGAGTCGCGAAGCTCGGGCGAGCTGACGGCGATCCTCAACGACGACGTCAACCAGCTGGAGCGCTTTCTCGACGGCGGCGCGAACGACATCCTGCAGGTCGGGGTGACGGTCCTGCTCGTGGGCCTCGTGTTCATGGTCGTCTCCCCGAGCATCGCGCTGCTGGCGATCACGCCGGTGCCGGTCATCGTCTGGGGCGCGTTCTTCTTCATGCGACGGGCGACGCCGCTCTATGCCGAGGTGCGGGCTCGCGTCGGTGCGCTGTCGAACCGGATCTCGAGCAGCATCGGCGGCATGGCGACCATCAAGGCCTTCACCGCCGAGACGCGCGAGTCGGCGCGACTCCGGGCGTCGAGCGATGCCTATGTGGCCGCGAACCGCGCCGCGATTCGCACGAGCTCCGCCTTCGTGCCGCTGATCCGGATGGCGATCCTGGTCGGCTTTCTCGCCACCTTCGTCGTCGGCGGACTGCGCGCGCTCGACGGCACGCTGAACGTCGGGGCCTACGGCATGCTGGTGTTCCTGACCCAGCGTCTGCTGTGGCCGCTGACCCGACTCGCCCAGACCGTCGACCTCTACGAACGGGCGATGGCGAGCACGCGGCGCATCCTCGCACTGGTCGAGACCGACGCGCGCGTGCGCGACACCGGCGCCGAGAACCTGCCGGAGCCGGTTTCCGGCGACATCGTCTTCGAGGCGGTCGGTTTCCGCTACCCCGACAGCGGTGCCGGCGTCGACGACATCGATCTCGGCGTGCCGGCTGGCCGGACCGTCGCGCTGGTCGGCACGACGGGCTCGGGCAAGTCGACGCTGATCAAGCTGTTGCTGCGCTTCTACCCGACCGATGCGGGCACGATCCGGCTGGACGGTCGCCCGATCGAGTCGCTGTCGCTCGAGTCGCTGCGTCGCGCCATCGGGCTCGTCAGCCAGGACGTGTTCCTGTTCGAGGGGACGGTGGCGGAGAACATCGCCTATGGCGACCCGAGCGCCTCGCCCGACGCGATCCGCGCCGCCGCGGTCAGCGCGGAGGCCGTCGAGTTCATCGACGCGTTGCCGGCGGGCTTCGAGACGCTGGTGGGGGAGCGCGGCGTGAAGCTCTCGGGCGGTCAGCGTCAGCGGCTGTCCCTCGCCCGGGCGATCCTGAAGGATCCGCCGGTGCTGATTCTCGACGAGGCCACGAGCGCCGTCGACAACGAGACCGAGGCGGCGATCCAGCGCTCGCTCGCGGTCATCTCGCGCGATCGCACCGTGCTGATGGTCGCCCATCGCCTCAGCACCATCGTGGCGGCGGACGAGATCGTGGTGCTGGAGCACGGTCGTGTGGTCGAGCAGGGGCCGCACGCCGAACTGGTGCGGGCCGGTGGGCACTACGCCCGTCAATGGCGGGTCCAGACCGGTGGCGAGAGGAGCGGATGATGGCGACGACGGCAGAAGCGGCATCCGGCGAGGCCGACGCCACGGTCGCGCGCCGTGACGATCCGATCGCCGTGCTCGGCGCGGGTTCCTGGGGAACGGCACTGGCCGTCCAGCTCGCGCGCGCCGGCAACGCCGTCCGGCTCTGGGGACGGGACGCGGACGCCATCGGACTCATGCGGGATGCCCGGGTCAACCGACGGTATCTGCCGAACGCGCCGTTCCCCGATGCGCTCGAGGCGGAGCCGAGCTTCTCGCGCGCCTTGATCGGCAGCCGCACGGTGCTGGTGGTCGTGCCCAGTCATGCCTTTCGCGCGACGCTCGAGCGGCTCGGACCGCACGCCGAGGCGGTCGGTGAACGCTTCGGGCTGGCCTGGGCAACCAAGGGGCTCGAGCTGTCGAGCGGGGAACTGCCGCACCGGGTCGCGCGCGAGAGCTTGCCGGCCGTCCACCGTCTGGCGGTGCTGTCCGGTCCGACCTTCGCCACCGAGGTCGGGCTCGGCCTGCCGACGGCCATGACCATCGCGGCGAGCGATCCCGAGTTCGCGGACGAGCTTGCCGCGCGCATCCGCAGCGACACCTTCCGTCCGTACACCAGCGCGGACATCGTGGGCGTGGAGGTGGGCGGTGCGGTCAAGAACGCCCTGGCCATCGCCGCCGGGTTGTCCGACGGACTCGGCTACGGCGCGAACGCCCGCATCGCCCTGATCAATCGCGGCCTGCGCGAGATGACGCGCTTCGGCGTGGCGCTCGGGGCGGAAGAGTCCACCTTCGCGGGCCTGGCCGCCATGGGCGATCTCGTGCTGACGTGCACCGACGACCAGTCCCGCAACCGGCGCATGGGACTGGCGCTGGCGGCGGGCAAGGGCCTGGACGCCGCGGCGGCCGAGATCGGTCAGGTGGTCGAGGGCGTCAAGGCGGCGCAGGCGGTGCGGGCGAGGGCGGCCCGCCTCGGCGTCGACATGCCGATCGTCGAGGAGGTCTGTCGCATCGTGCACGAGGGCGAGGACCCGCGGGAGGCCGTCCGTCGCCTGATGACTCGCACGAGCGGACCCGAGAGCGGCTGACCCCGGGCGATGGACGGCGCTAGTCGGCCGAGGGCAGCGCGAGGTGATCCATCAGGGCCTCGAGCATCACGCGGCGCGGGAAGTCGTTGCGAGTCACGACGAAGCGCGCGAGCAGGCGGCTTCGCTCGGCGATCGGCAGGGCCAGCGCCCAGTGGTCGGCGTCGACCGTCGCGAGCAGTTCGCCGCGGGGCAGCATCGCGTCGCTCGCGATCACCTGACTGTCGTTGAGCGGATCGACGTCCGACAGCGCGCGCCAGGATCCCCTCAGCACGCGCGAGATGTGCTGCCTCGACGGACTGGCGACGATCGAGGCGTAGCGGATCGTGTCCGGCAGCGCGTGCGCGTCGAACCAGCGCTGGCGGAACGCCGGTGTCAGATCCGCGATCGCCCGCCCGTCGCCCGGGCCGAAGGACGTCATGGGCGCGGGCAACGGGAGCCAGCGCAGGACCCGCGAGACGATGCGCGGTGCCTCGGTCGCGAGCGGCGTGCCGTGCACGACGCCACCGAGACTCGTCAGCGAGCGCACCGCGGCGTGAGTGTCCGGCCAGTCGCTCAGCATGTGCAGCGCGTCGGGACAGCCTTTCGAGTAGCCCACCAGATCGATCGCCGCACCGGCGGCCGCCGCCTGTTCGAGCACCACCGTGCGCAGGCGCGCGGCGTTCCGGGTGCAGCCGGCGCGCCCGTTGACCCAGGCGACCTGGATGTCGCGTCCGTCGATCGAGAGCGCATCGCGGCTGCAGGCGAAGGGCGCGACCAGTGCGCGCACGGCGTCGCCGAGCAGCCCGGGAACGAGCAGCAGTCGGCGCGGGTCGGGAGATGCCGTCGACGGCGCCGCCCGGGGTGTGTCCGTGCCGAGGTGGCGAGTGTCCGTCGTCGCGTCGCGCCCGGTCATGAACCGCTCGGCGACGTACCGTTCGGTGACCGGGCCGTGACCGACGGCGAGTGCGAGGCAGCGGCGGCGGAAGGCCTCGCGCCGGTCGACCAGCGCCGTCGGAACGCTCGGCAGGTCCTCCCGCGCACGGTCCCTCCTCCGATCGGATCGTGCCCGATCGCTCGACGCGTCGTCGGCGCTCAAGCCGGTTGATCGTCGAGCGGCGCGTGGCGCCGTCGTTCGTCGAGGGTGTCGGTGGCGATGACGTCGAGCGCCGCGGGCTCGATCCAGCCGTGCTTCGCCGCATGATGCGCGGCGGCGAGGGTGTCGGGCACGAGGAGCAGGTCGACGTCGCTCTCGGCGAGGGTATCGGCGATCTCGTCGACGACGCGATCCCGCGCCGCCTCGCTCACGTCACGGATGTAGACCGCGCGGATGCGCCCGGGATACTCCGCGACCACGGTGCGGTAGACCTCCGGATCGTGCTGCCCGCTGTCACCGATCAGCAGGAAGGGCAGATCGGGATTGCGATCGAGCACGGAGCGGATCGCGCGGAGCTTGTGTCCGAGATGCGGTCCTGCGACCAGCTTGCTCTCGTCGAGGCCGAAGTCCCGCAGCAGCATCGGGCCGGCGACGATCCCCTTCAGCGCCATGAAGTCCTCGAGGAACTCGTGCAGGTTCCACGGGCTGCTCGACACGTAGTAGAAGGGGTTCGTGTCGGCGTGCAGCGCGGCATAGAACGTGGACACGCCGGGGAAGGCGACGCGCGATTCGCTGGACTCGAGCAGGGTCAGGCGCATCATCCGGAGAAGCGACGTCGCCTGCGTCACGAGGATCGTGTCGTCGATGTCGCTGATCACGCCGAAGCGCGCCGCCTCGCCCGGCACGATGATCTCGGCGCTGCCGTCCACGACCGCATCCGGGTGATCGGGCAGGCGCAGCACGACGGGCAGGCGGGTGCCGACAACGCCCTCGGGCACCGGGAGTTCCACGCTGAAGTACCCCTCCTCGTCGCTGGTCGTCGCGACGACCGCGCCACCCTCGACGCTCGCCTCGACCCGCACGCCCGGTACCTCGTCCGTCTCGAATCGCCGGTAGCTGGCCTGCAGGTTGCTCCAGAGCGAGGCGGGCGCATCGTCCGGCGGCTCGCGATAGGCCAGCACCCGTCCGGACAGGGTGCCGCTCGCACGGTTGCCGAACCCGCGGTAGGCCACGGCATGCAGGCGCCGATCGGGACGGAAGCGCGCTGCGAAGCGTCGACGTACGCGATCGACGGCGTCGTCCGCGCGATCACCCAGCGCGAGCGCGAGCGACTGCCAGCCGTCGATGCGACCCTCGGAGGATGCCGTCGATGTGGCCGGCGGCCGAGTCATTGCCGGACCTTCAGTTCGTCGACGAGCTCGTAGCCGCCGAGCGCCCCTTCCGCCGCCGTCAGCATCGCCTCGCGCGCCTCCTCGCTCGCGACGAAGCCGTCGAGCGTCACGCGGTTCTCCTTCGCGACCACGCGCACCGCGGCCGCGTCCACCCCGTCCATCGCGACGAGCGCACGTTTGACGTCGCTCGCCACGGTGGCATCCGGCGTCGCGGTCTGTTCGGTTGCCCGCTCGACGCCGATGACGCCGCACCCGCCGATCAGCAGTGGCAGGCACACGCCCGCCAGGGCAAGCGCGACGACCCGGATGACCGGGGTCCGCCCGTGGCGCCCGGCGCGCGAGCGCGCGGCGCGGACCTCGGGTCCCGCGCCCCGGGGATATCGGGTTCTAGACATCGTCGAGTGCTCCTTCCAGTGCAGAACAATAGGGCGAGTCCTCGCCGCCGCCGAGCTCGATCAGCGGCAGGAGCGCGAGCGCCGGTGCCGCCAGGGAGGCGAGGGCGGCGACCGCGACGCTGCGAATCGGCAGCTCCGCGCCGACCGTGACCTCGGGGGCGGACCAGGGGCCACTCACCTGAACCGCCGTGCCTAGCGCGACGAGGCTGGCGTCCTTGGGATGCGGCTCGAGCGCGATGCTGAGCGACTCGCCGGCAAGGTCGATCTCGCCCCTCGCGAGGAAGACGGTATCGGTCGTGTCGATGACGAACTCGTTGATCTCCGTCAGTCCGTCCTCGCTGTGAATGTCGGCGTAGGCGCAGCGGATATCCACCGCTTCCTCGCCCGGCAAGATGGCGTCGCCGAGGCTCTGGAACAGATCGATGCCCGCCAGCTCGATCAGCACCGCGGCGAGCTCGCCGCCATCCATCAGCAGGAAGACCCCCCCATCCAGCCCGGCGGCCAACGACGCCACGCTCGTCCCTTCGCTCCAGTACTTCGCCTTGCCGCCGAGCCGCCCGCCGGCGTCGTCCGGGAGGTCGGACGCGCGCAGCACGCGGGCGACGTTCAGCCGCGACAGCTCCAGCTCGACGGTCGCGTTCACGGCCGTCGGGTCGGTCGCCTCCGCGCGTTCGAGCGAGACCGCACCGACGAGCTGACCGTCGGCGAGCGCCGATTCGGCGATGCTCAGCGTCGTCTTGTCGGGGGTGAGCTCGGCGCGCAGGTCGATCGCGTCCAGCGGCAGGGCCTTCGCGACGATCTCGGCCAGTTCCACCTCGACGATGCCCTGCACACTGTCGAACATGGCATCCAGCGGCAGCGGCGCGTCGGATAGCAGGCGCGCGTCGGGCGCGTCCGTCGCCGCGGCTTCGGTCGCCTCGTCCGGCGCCTCGTCGGGGGCGCCTGCCGCGGTCGACTCGTCGCCCGCAAGCGCGTCGAGCAGGGCGTCCACGTCGAGGCGCTCGGAGAACAGGTTGGCGTAGAGCGTGGGCGGCGTGGTGGCGGGGTCGACGCGGACGTCGCCTTGCAGGGACGACTCGCCGGTGGCGAGATCGACACCGCGAAGCTGGAACTCGTCGGCGCCGCTGACGCGTGCCAGCGTGCCCCGGAAGGTGATCGGTTCGAGATCCGGCAGTTCGACGCGGAGCACCGTGGCGACGTCGGCGAGATCGGCCGCCTCGAGCGTCAGATCGAGTTCGAGGTCGTCCAGGACGCGCGGATTGCCCAGGCGACCGACACTCGTCACGGCGACCTCGCCGAGCGCCGCCTCGAGCGCCAGCGACAGACCGGAGTCGATCTCGAGCACGTCGCCGAGCGGGGCTATGCTCAGCGCGGCGGTCGTGTCGACCGCGTCCAGCGTGCCGGCCAGATCCAGCGTGATCGGTCCGGCATCCGGCAAGGTCGAGCCGGCCGCCGTGAACGCGAGGTCGCCCTGGCGCCCGGACATCGCATCGTCGAGCTGCACCTGCAGCCCCTCGATCGTCAACTGCCGAATCGCGGGAATGGCGACCGGCCCGTCGGCGGGCTCGGCGGGTGGCACGTCGGCGGCGGTCCAGGTGGTGCGTCCGTCGGTGTCGCGCCGAAGCGCGATCGCCGTGTCGTTCACCGCGATGCGATCGATGAGCACCTCGCCACCGAGCAGTGCGCGAAGATCGACGGCCGCGCCGAGCCCACCGACCGTGGCGAGTCCCTCGAGCTCCTCGCCGGCGAGCGTCACCCCCGCCAGTTCGGCGGACGGCGTCCAGCTCAGCAGATCGAGGTCCAGCGAGCCGATGTGCAGCGTGTAGCCGCTCTTCTCGCGGGCGATGCGCTCCGCCTGATCGGCGATCCAGCGTTCCGGGGGGAAGAACAGCAGCAGCACGACGGCCACGAGCACCGCCAGGAGCAGGATCGAGGACCACAGCAGGAGACGGCGCATGCGAGGACCTCGACGGCACGGCAGGGAAAGGCGGCGGCCGACGAGACGACGCACGAAGCGCCGGAGGCGGCCGGTCCCGAACAAGAATGAACGTTGCAGGGGGTGGGATCCGCCTTCACGACCACGAATTACAATCCGGGAGGGCCGGGCGTCGCCTCGTTCACGCCGTCGCGGCGGTGAGTTCCGTCATCCGGGCGAGGTAACGTCCCGTGTGGGAGCCGTCGACCCGCGCGATGTCCTCGGGCGTACCCGCCGCGACGAGCGTACCGCCGCCGGCACCGCCCTCCGGGCCGAGGTCGATCACCCAGTCCGCACGCTTCACGACATCGAGGTTGTGCTCGATCACGATGATCGTGTTGCCGGCGTCCCGCAGCCGCGCGAGCACCGCGAGCAAGGCACCGACGTCCTCGAAATGCAAGCCTGTCGTCGGCTCGTCGAGCACGTAGAGCGTGTTGCCCGTGTCGCGCTTGGACAGCTCGCGCGCGAGCTTGATGCGCTGTGCCTCGCCGCCCGAGAGCGTCGTCGCGCTCTGTCCCAGCGTGACGTAGCCGAGCCCCACCTGCATCAGGGTCTCGAGCTTGCGGTGCAGCGCGGGGACCGCCTCGAAGAAGGTGAAGGCACGCTCGACCGTCATCGACAGCACCTGGTGAATGTTCTCGCCCTTGTAGCGGATGTCGAGCGTCTCGCGGTCGTAGCGCCGCCCCTGGCAGACATCGCAGGGCACGTAGACGTCCGCCAGGAAGTGCATCTCCACCCGGATCACGCCGTCGCCCTGGCAGGCTTCGCAGCGCCCGCCCTTGACGTTGAAGCTGAAGCGGCCCGGCTGGTACCCGCGCGAGCGTGCTTCGCGGGTGCCCGCGAACAGCTCGCGGATCGTCACGAACAGGCCGGCGTAGGTCGCCGGATTGCTGCGAGGCGTGCGCCCGATCGCGCTCTGATCGATCGCGACGACCTTGTCGATCGGGCCGAGACCGGTGACCGACTGCATCGGCGCGACCGGGTGGCGGGCACGGTTGACGACATTCAGGGCATGGGCGAGCAGGGTATCGTTGACCAGGGTCGACTTCCCGGAGCCGGACACGCCGGTCACGGCGGTGAAGAGTCCGACGGGAAAGCTCGCGTTCACGCCCTGCAGGTTGTTGCCGCTCGCGCCGTGCACGGTGATGCGCTGCTTGCCCGCCTTGCGGCGTGCGATGGCGGGCACCTCCCGGGTACCGGCCAGGTACTGACCGGTCAGGGAGTCGGCATTCGCGATGATGGCTGCCGGCGTTCCCTCCGCGACGACCTGCCCACCGTGCACGCCGGCCCCCGGCCCGATGTCGAGCACGTGATCGGCGGCGCGGATCGCGTCCTCGTCGTGCTCGACGACGATGACCGTGTTCCCGAGATCGCGGAGCCGCGTCAGCGTGCCGAGAAGCCGTTCGTTGTCGCGCTGGTGCAGTCCGATGGAGGGTTCGTCGAGGACGTACATGACGCCCTGCAGACCGGCACCGATCTGGCTCGCGAGCCGAATGCGCTGTGCCTCTCCGCCGGAGAGCGTGCCCGCGCCGCGTGCGAGCGACAGGTAGTCGAGCCCGACGTCGACCAGGAAACCGAGCCGTCGGATGATCTCCGCGACAATCGGCGCGGCGATCTCCGCCCGGTTGCCGTCGGGCGCCAGCGCCTCGATCGCCGCCTTCGCCTCGTCGAGCGCGAGTGCCGTCAATTCGGGCAGCGTGCGACCGTCGACGACCACATGGCGAGCCGCCTCGTTCAGTCGCGCACCGTCGCAGGTCGGGCACGGCTGGCTCGAGAGGAGCCTGGCGAGCTCCTCGCGCACGTTGGCCGATTCGGTCTCGCGGTAGCGGCGCTCGAGGTTCGGCAGAACGCCCTCGAAGGGGTGCGTCTTCTCGTGCCGTCCACGCTTGTCCGCGCGCTCGTAGCTGAACAGGATCGGCTCGTCTCCGCTCCCCCGCAGCACGACCTCGCGCGCGCGCTCGGGCAGTTCGTCGAACACCGTCGACACGTCGAAGTCATAGTGCGCGGCGAGGGATTTCAGCATGCCGAAGGTCCAGCTGTTGCGCCGGTCCCAGCCCTTGATCGCGCCGTCGGCGAGCCCGAGCGACGCGTCGGTGACGACGAGCATCGGATCCATGAACTGGGTGACGCCGAGGCCGTCGCAGTCCGGGCAAGCCCCCTCGGGGCTGTTGAACGAGAAGGCGCGCGGGCTGGGCATGTCCATCGACCACCCGCAGGCGCGGCAGGCGAATCGGGTGGAGAAGACGATGTCCTTCGCCGGCGCGTCCTCGTTGTCGGTCGTCCCCTCGCGCTCGAGCGGCGCGACGTAGGCGGTTCCCTCGCCGAGGGCGGTGGCGGTCTCGAAGGACTCTGCCAGGCGCAGTTCGAGCCCCGGGCGCACCTTCAATCGGTCGATGACCACGTCGATGTCGTGCTTGCGACGCTTGTCGAGCGCGATGTCGGTATCGAGCTCGACGACGGTGCCGTTCACCCGGGCACGCAGGTAGCCCTCGCCGCGAAGCCGCTCGAACACCGGCGCATGGTCCCCCTTGCGACCGCGGACCACCGGCGCGAGCAGGGCGAGGGTGCGACCCACCGGTTCCTCCATCACCCGATCGACCATCTGGCTGATGGTCTGGGCGGCGAGCGGTTCGCCGTGCCGTGGGCAGGTCGGGGTACCGGCGCGGGCGAACAGCAGGCGCAGGTAGTCATGCACCTCGGTGATCGTCCCGACCGTAGAGCGCGGGTTGTGCGACGTGGACTTCTGCTCGATCGCGATGCCGGGGGAAAGCCCGTCGACGAGATCCACGTCCGGCTTGTCCATGACCGACAGGAACTGCCGGGCATAGGCCGACAGGGACTCGACATAGCGGCGTTGCCCCTCGGCGAACAGCGTGTCGAAGGCGAGCGAGGACTTGCCGCTGCCCGACAGACCCGTGATGACCACCAGGGCATCGCGCGGCAGATCGACGTCGATGCCCTTGAGGTTGTGCGTGCGCGCGCCGCGTATGCGGATGGTGTTCACGGAAGGAGTGTCGGGAGAGGGGCTGATATCATACGGGGCCGGGTTGTCCGACCGGACTCCCTCGTCCGCGAGCACCACCCGAACGATGTCGGCGACCGATCTCGAACACGCCTCGGCAGATCCTCGCCCCCTGCCCGACACCGCCGGGGCGGGGCCGCTGTCGCCGACCGAACGACGCGCCGCCTGGGCCCTGTCGCTCATCTATGTCGTGCGCATGCTCGGGCTGTTCATCATATTGCCCGTGTTCAGCCTGTTCGCGGACGACTACACGCACGCCACGCCGTTCCTCGTCGGGCTCGCGATCGGGATCTACGGACTGCTACAGGCCGGGCTTCAGATTCCCTTCGGGCTGCTGAGCGATCGCATCGGCCGAAAGCGCGTGGTGACGTTGGGGCTGTTGCTGCTCGGCACCGGCAGCGTGGTCGCGGCGACGGCCGACAGCATCTGGATGGTGATCCTCGGGCGGGCCTTGCAAGGGTCCGGCGCCATCGCCGCCGCGCTGATGGCCCTGGCCGCCGACCTCACGCGCGACGAACAGCGCACCAAGGTGATGGCCATGCTCGGCGGCAGCATCGGCCTGTCCTTCATCCTCGCCCTGATCCTGGGACCCGTGCTGATCGGCTGGTACTCGATCGACGTGTTGTTCTGGCTGACCGCGGCCTGCGCCGTGCTCGGCATCGTGCTTCTTCACACCGTGGTGCCCGACCCGCCGCCTGCTCGCCACAGCGCCGATACCGTCGCCGACCTCGGCACCGTGCGAAGGCTGTTCTCGCATCGCATGCTGCTCCGGCTCGACGCGAGCATCTTCTGCCTGCATCTGCTGATCACGGCGACGTTCTTCGCCGTGCCGCTCGCGCTCCGTGACGTCGGCATCGAGAGTGGCTTGCAATGGCAGGTCTACCTCGGGGCCGTCGTGCTCTCCATCGCGATCATGATCCCGCTCATCGTCCTCGCCGAACGGCGGGCGATGCGCGGCGCCCTGCTGCTGTCCGTCGCGGGACTGCTGCTCACGCAGCTGCTGCTCGGGGCGAGCGCCGTCGGCCTCCTGCCGGCCGGACCGGTCTGGCTGTTCGCGGGGGTGACGCTGTTCTTCGGCTTCCTCAACGCGCTCGAGGCGCTCCTCCCGTCGCTCGTCTCTCGGCTTGCACCACCCGCAGCCAAGGGCAGCGCGATGGGTATCTATTCCAGCAGCCAGTTCCTCGGCGCCTTCGTCGGGGGAGCAGGGGCCGGCGCCCTGCACGGCACCTTCGGGCCGGGCGGGCTGTACGTCGTGCTCGGTGCTCTGTGCGCGACGTGGATGCTGGTGCTCGTGGGCTTCGAGCCGCCCGGTCGTGTCGCCACGCATCGGCATCGACTCGGCGCCGGGGAGCGGGCCCGTGCGAGCGCCGTCGTCGCCGAGCTCGAGCGCATTCCCGGGGTGCGCGAGGTGGCGCTCGCGGTCGACGAGGGCGTGGCCTATCTGAAGGTCGACAAGACCGTCTTCGTGGCGAGCTCCCTGTCGAGTCTCGCCAGGGCGCGGTGACAGCGGTGAAATCGTGCGTAAGCGTGGAGAGACACGCCTTGCGCCGGGCGTCAAGACGGCTCCGGCCCGAGCGCGAGTTCGGGCAGGCAGGACGCGTTGACGCGGCCGAGACCCAAGGGATAGATTCGCCGCTCCGACACGACGCCGACAACACAGTGAGAACGACGATGCGCCATTCCAGGACTCTGCCCCTCTTCCCGATCGGGTTGCTCGCCTGCCTGACAGCGGGGGTCACCCATGCCCAGCCCGTCGACTGTGGGGTGCCGCCGGAGAACGACCGCAACGGGGACGGACTCGACGACGCACTGGTGTCGCCGGACGCTTTCGTCACGGACGATTCGACGATCGAGTGCGGGGCGAAGGTGGGTGCCGCTGCGCAGATCTTCTACGGAGCGGTCGTCGATTTCGAATCGGAAGTCGAAGCCGGAGCGCGCCTGAGTCGTTCGTCGCTGACCTTCGGCTCGACCGTGCGAAGCGGCGCCCGTGTCCAGAGTTCCTCGGTCGACTTCTTCAGCGAAGTGCGATCCGGCGCCCGCGTTCAGGACAATTCGTCCGTCCAGAGCGACTCGATCATCGGGGAGAAGGCCGGTGTCTACGGGGCGCGGATCGCGGACTCCGAGATCGGTGCCGGTTCGAGAGTATTCTTCGGGGCGGGAATCACCGGCGCGACGCTGGGTGAGGGCGTGACCGTGTTCCAGGGCGCTACCATTCAGTCGGACCGCGGGCGTGACGTCGTGATCGGGGAAGGCTCGATCGTGGGGGTCAACACCGAGCTGCTCGGTCCGCTGGAGATATCGCCGAACGCATTGATCGGTAGCAATACCCAGTTTCGCGGGGGGTTCGGGTTCGTCGGGAGCAATTTCAAGGTCGGCAACGACACGGTGATCTTCTTCGGCGGCGACATTCTCGGGCAGGTCAAGATCGGCTCGCGCGTGGTCCTCGGGGCCGAACATCAGGTCGACAGCCGTGTGCAGATCGGATCGGACACCAGGATCGGCACCCGCGTCGAGATCGGCGAGGATTCCTCCGTCGGCTCTCTGGCCTTCATCGACGACCGGGTCACGATCGGCATGCGCACGACCGTCGGGTACCGCGCCTCGATCAGCTTCGGCAGCACGATCGGCGACGATGTCGTCATCGGCGTGGGCGCGTCGATCGGTGAATCGGTCCAGATCGGAGACGGCGTGTCGATCGCGCCGGGCGCGGTAATACCGGACGGTGCCGTGATCGGCGTGCACGCCGGTTCCTGACGACGCGCGGGCAACGGGCAAGCGACCATTCCGTGGACCGCTCGTGACACCGGAGATCCGGCCGACCGTCCCGCTCGATGCCCCGGAGGCCGACCGTCTGCAGGCGGCCTCCGTGGCGATAGACGCCCTGCGTCATCAGCGTGCCGAGCGGCGAGTCGGTCGGCAGGACGTGGCGGAGCAGCGGTCGTCGCCGGTCACTGTGCCAGCGCCTCCGGCGCGCGGCTCATCGCTCGCCGGGCCGAATCCGATACTTTCCGCGGCGTGCGTCGCGGCGGTCGCCGCGACGGGCGGGTTCCTGCTGGCGCGCGCGACGCTCATCGTGCCGGGCGATCAGACCGTCGTTGCGCCAGAGCCCGCGACATCGCCACGAGGCGCGAGACTGTCGGCGCTGGAACTCGAGAACGGGGACCTGCGTGCGACGATCAGCGCACTCGAGTCGGAGAGCACACGGCTGGAATCCGAGTTGCTGCGCGCGGACCTCGCTCGTTACACGTCCGCGAACACGGCTGACACGACGGTGCTCGCGCGTGCGAACGCGACGGTTCCGCCGATGAATCCCGCCGCGAGTTCACCCGCGACTCCGCCGGCGACACTTTCCGCGAACACGGCCGCGAACACGGCCGCGAACACGGCCGCGAATCCGGTTGGTGGCGACACCAGCGGGGCGACGGCCGCCGATGGCCCGTCGATCCCGACAGGACCCGACACCGACGCGACGGACGTCGATCCGTCGGCAGGTGGCGTGGAGCCGGACGAGGCCGCGCGCCTGCTCGCGGCAGCCGGCGTCGACGAACTGGCGATACCGGCCATCGTGACGGCGTTCGAGCGGGCCCGCCGGCAGCATGAGCTGATCGAGATCGGTCGCCAGAATCCGACGTCGAACTTCGCGACGGTGAGCGAGGCGCGTCGTCAGGTACACGACGAGTTGGTGGCCGCGATCGGGGTGGACGATGTCATCGCCGGCCGGCACGCCCTGGGTGAACCGAACCGCTTGGCCTTCGCTCTGGTGGATCCGTCGGCGCAGGCCTCCGGTGCGTTGCAGACCGGCGACGTCCTGCTGAGCGTCGACGGTGAGCGAGTGATCGATCTCGAGCAGCTGGGCTGGCTGGAGAACGAGGCTGGCGACCGTGCCGACGATGCCGGAGAGAGCGCCGAGACCCATCTGCTTGTCGTGCTGCGCAACGGCGAGCAGGTTACCGTCGCCTTCGATGCACCGCTCGGCACCCTGTTGCTCGAAGAAGATTCCGTCCTGCCGGCGTCGTCGGGATAGCACGAGGAGCCACTGCGGCGATTTTGCTCGAGGAAGCGCAGGCGTGAGCCATCGCGGTGATCCGGCTCGGGGAAGCGCAGTCGTGGACCACTGCGGTGATCCGGCTCGGGGAAGCGCAGTCGTGGACCACTGCGGTGATCCGGCTCGGGGAAGCGCGGTCGTGAACCACTGCGGTTATTTGGCTCCAGGAAGCGCAGGCGTGAGTCGGGGCGGATGGCGCGATCCGCGTCCGTGCCGGACGAGCGGCCGTCGGACGAGGGCACCGGGGGAGTCATGAGCGGAACGGCACAGGGTCCGGGAGCGCCGGCGGATTCGGCGATGCTGGACGGGCGAGGGGTCTGGTTCAGCACGCGGCGAGGCTTTCGCTTCGGTGTCGTCGGCATGCCGGAGGACCACGGCTTTCTGGACGCGCGCGGCGAGCACGTGCGTTTCATCGGGCGACGACTCGAGTTCGCGCTGGAGCGACCGGCGCGCATGTCCCTCGTGCACGAGCCGCCCGGACTGGCCCCGCTCGGCGGTATCGCCGTGATGGCGATCGTTCTGCTGGTCGCGGGCTTGCCGACCGTGCCGGTACTCGTGACGCTCGCCGTGCTCGTTATCCTGCTCGGCGGCCATGCGCTGGCCAGTCGCTGGGTGCGCCTCGAGCAGCACGATGCCGACGGCGGCACGACGGTCGGCTACCTGACCGACGCGGGTTTCGGTCGCTACGGCTCGTCGCCGCGGACGTTGCTGCGCGCACTCGAATCGCGCGTCCCGTCCCCGGTCAGGGCGCTCTGATTCGGCCTGACCGCCGAGGAGGGCCCGGTATCCATGCGAAAATACTGGGCGTACGCTCAGTCGGAAGCGGGGACGAGCGCGGCTCGTCACGCGGTGGATCGAGCGGTGGCGACGTCGCCCGTTCGTCCGGTCTAGACTCGACGGCGCGCAGGCGTCGGCGGGGTTCTCGAAACCGGTCGGCGCGAAGCGGTCTCTCGCGCCACGGAATGGTGCGGTTCGTCTATCAGAGGAGAGAAGGACATGGCACGTGGAGTCAACAAGGTCATCCTGGTCGGGAATCTCGGGGCGGACCCCGATGCCCGGTACATGCCGAGCGGCGGAGCGGTGACGTCCATCAGCGTGGCGACGTCGGAGCAGTGGACCGACAAGGCCAGCGGCCAGAAGCAGGAGCGCACCGAGTGGCATCGGGTGACGCTGTTCAACCGTCTCGGGGAGATCGCGGCGGAGTACCTGAAGAAGGGTTCGCAGGTCTACATCGAGGGCTCGATCCGGACGGAGAAGTATCAGGACAAGCAGTCCGGCCAGGACCGCTATTCGACGCAGATCATCGCCAACAACATGCAACTGCTCGGGAGCGGTGGCGGTGGTCCGCAGGGTGACGGCGGAAGCGGCGAACGCACCGCGAGGCCCGCGGCGAGTGCGACGGCCGACGAGAAACTGGAGGCCGAGGTCCCGTTCTGACGAGCGAGGCCGGTCTCGGCCCGACCTCGTCCTTGCACGAGGTCGTCCTTGTACGAGGTCGTCCTTGTACGAGGTCGTCCTTGCGCGAGCGAGACGGAACGCGACGCGTGCACGGCCACGACGAAGTGCGCGAAAGCGGGGGCGGAAGCGGCGGCGCGAACGGCGGCAAGCACGACGGCGAGAACGGCGGCGAGAACGGCGATCGAGGCAACCGTGGAGGCGACGGTGAAGGCCGTGGTGGACGCGGCGGCGATCGAGGTGGCGATCAAGGTGACGATCGAGGCGGCGACAGGCAAGGTTGATGGCCCGACGTCAGAAGGATCGCGTCAGCGGTCGAAGGTGACCGCCGTGTCGGCCGGGTCGGCCGTGTCGGCCGGGTCGGGAGACCCGGTCGGCGACTCGTTCCGACCGATCGCGCCGGTCGGCGAGTCGATCCGGCCGATCGACGCGGGCAAGCCGTCCGGTCAGGCGCGCGGCGGGATCTCGAGACCGCGCTGCGAGGCCGGTCGCGCAAGGCAGCGCTCGAGCCAGGCCATGACGTTCGGCCGGGTGTCCATCTCCATCGCCTCGCCCGCCTCGTAGAACACCTTTGCGCCGTTGATCCACGGGAAGATCGCGATGTCGGCGATGGTGTAGTCGTCGCCCATGATCCAGGTCCGACCCTCGAGCCGCTCCTCGAGCACGCCGAGCAGACGGACCGACTCTGCGCGGTAGCGTTCGCGGGGGATCGGGTCCTCGACCGCCTTGCCGGCGAAGCGCGAGAAGAAGCCGTACTGGCCGAACATCGGTCCGATGCCGCCCATCTGGAACATCACCCACTGGATCGTCTCGTAGCGACCGGACGCGTCCTTCGGCAGCAGCGCACCGGCCTTCTCGGCGAGGTAGATCAGGATCGCGCCGGATTCGAACAGGCCGAAAAACTCTCCGTCCGGGCCGTTCGGATCGATGATCGCCGGGATCTTGCCGTTCGGATTCAGCGACAGGAAGGCGTCCGACTTCACGTCCTCGTCCTCGAGCGTGACGGTGTGGGCCTCGTACGGCAGGCCGAGTTCTTCGAGCGCGATCGAGACCTTGACCCCGTTCGGCGTAGGGAAGGAAAACAGCTGCAGCCGGTCGGGGAGGGTCGCCGGCCAGCGCTCGGCGACGGGGTGTTCGGAGAGAGTCGTCATCGGGCTGGGGCTCGGCCAGGGAAACGGTGGCGGGAGTATAGCGACGAGGGCGTCGCGATTCGCGCGTTCGGGACAGCACATAAGGACATGTTTATTTGTTTATCGGTACAATCGCCGGCTTCACCGCACGAGATGACGAGCACAGCATGGCAGCGGACTACATCTTCACCTCCGAATCGGTCTCTGAAGGGCATCCCGACAAGATGGCCGACCAGATCTCCGACGCGGTCCTCGACGCGATCCTCGCGAAGGACCCGCGGGCGCGAGTGGCCTGCGAGACCCTCATCAAGACCGGTCTGGTCGTGGTGGCCGGCGAGATCAGCACCAGCGCCTACGTCGATCTCGAGGACCTCGTCCGCGACACCGTCATCGACATCGGATACACGAGCTCGGACGTCGGATTCGACGGAAACACCTGCGCCGTGCTCAACGGCATCGGCAAGCAGTCGCCGGACATCGCCCAGGGCGTCGACCGCGCCGCTCCCGAGGACCAGGGCGCCGGCGATCAGGGTCTGATGTTCGGCTACGCGACCGACGAAACCGAGGTGCTCATGCCCGCACCGGTGACGTACGCCCACCGCCTGGTCGAGCAGCAGTCACGCATGCGTCGCTCGGGCTCCCTGCCGTGGTTGCGCCCGGACGCGAAGAGCCAGGTCACGCTGCGCTATCGCGACGGCAAGCCCGTCGGCCTCGATGCGGTCGTGCTCTCCACCCAGCACGACCCGGAGATCTCGCTGTCCGACCTGCGCGAAGGGGTGATGGAAAACGTGCTGAAGCCCGTGCTCCCGGCGAGCTGGCTGGCCGAATGCCCGACCGGGAAGATTCACATCAACCCGACCGGCAACTTCGTCATCGGTGGCCCGGTCGGCGACTGCGGACTGACGGGGCGGAAGATCATCGTCGACACCTACGGCGGCATGGCGCGCCATGGCGGCGGTGCGTTCTCGGGCAAGGACCCGTCGAAGGTCGATCGTTCGGCGGCCTACGCCGGACGCTACGTGGCCAAGAACGTCGTGGCTGCGGGGCTCGCCGCGCGTTGCGAGATCCAGGTGTCCTACGCGATCGGCGTGGCCGAGCCGACCTCGATCAGCATCGAGACCTTCGGCACCGGCACGATCGACGATCGCCGCATCGAGGCGATCGTCCGCGACGTCTTCGACCTGCGGCCCTACGGCATCGTGACGATGCTCGACCTGATCCGCCCCATCTATCGCAAGACCGCCGCCTACGGCCACTTCGGCCGCGAGGACGAGGATTTCACGTGGGAGCGCACCGATCGCGTTGACGCCCTGCGTCAGGCCGCCGGTCTCGCCTGACCCGCATACCCGACTTCACTTCATCAAGGACATCTGCATGAGCGCTACCGCCGAACACGACTACAAGGTCGCCGACATCTCCCAGGCCGGCTACGGCCGCATGGAGATCCGCATGGCCGAGCACGAGATGCCGGGCCTGATGGCGCTCCGCGAGGAATACCAGGGCAAGGCGCCGTTGCAGGGCGCCCGCATTGCCGGTTGCCTGCACATGACCATCCAGACCGCGGTGCTGATCGAGACGCTGGTCGATCTCGGTGCCGAGGTGCGGTGGTCCTCCTGCAACATCTTCTCCACCCAGGACCATGCAGCGGCCGCGATGGCCGAAGCCGGCGTGCCGGTCTTCGCCTGGAAGGGCGAGACCGAGGACGAGGCCGAGTGGTGCATCCACCAGACGATCAAGGGCCCGAACGGCTGGGTTCCCAACCTGATCCTCGACGACGGTGGCGACCTGACGGTGATGATGCACGAGGACTATCCCGAGCTGATGGCCGGGGTGAAGGGCCTGTCGGAGGAGACGACGACGGGCGTCCATCGGCTGGTCGAGATGGCGAAGAAGGGCACGCTGAAGGTGCCGGCCATCAACGTCAACGATTCGGTCACGAAGAGCAAGTTCGACAATCTCTACGGCTGCCGTGAATCCCTGCTCGACGGCATCAAGCGCGCCACCGACGTCATGGTCGCGGGCAAGGTCTGCGTCGTGCTCGGCTATGGCGACGTCGGCAAGGGATGCGCGCAGGCCTTCCGCGGCATGGGCGCGACCGTCTGGGTCACCGAGATCGATCCGATCAACGCCCTGCAGGCGGCGATGGAAGGCTTCCGGGTGGTGCGTATGGACGATGTCGCCGATCAAGTCGATATCGTCGTGACAGCGACCGGCAACGTCAACGTCGTCACCCACGACCACGTCGCGGCGATGAGGAACGAGGCGATCCTCTGTAACATCGGCCACTTCGACAACGAGATCGATGTCGCCGGGCTGCGGCAGTACACCTGGGAAAACGTCAAGCCGCAGGTCGATCAGGTGGTCTTCCCCGACGGAAAGCGCGTCACGCTTCTCGCCGAAGGGCGCCTTGTGAACCTCGGCTGCGGCACCGGTCACCCGAGCTTCGTGATGTCCGCCTCGTTCACGAACCAGGTGCTCGCCCAGATAGAGCTCTGGGAACGCGCCGATCAGTACGACGTCGACGTGCACGTGCTGCCGAAGGCACTCGACGAGAAGGTCGCCCGTCTGCACCTGAAGAAGATCGGCGCCAGACTGACGACGCTGACCGGCGAGCAGGGCGACTACCTCGGACTCGACGCCGACGGTCCCTACAAGCCCGAGCATTACCGCTACTGATCGACCGACGGCGCGCGGGCGTCCCGGTTCGGCTGCGTGCCCGCGCGCCCGGATCGGGTCGGTCCGACCCTCGATGGCGGCGCTGCGTCACGTTTATTGACAGCCGTTCGACGTCGGTCCGAGTCGTCTGTCGAAACGCTGCTCGTATCGTCGTAGAGGTACGCACCGACTGGCTGTCGCCCATTTCAAGAGGTGCCTGAACGGCGTCTGAAAGCGCATCGAACGGCGCCCGCGGACAAGGTCCGGTCCTTGACGCGACATTCGGTCCTGAGCGAAAGTAGTGCGGTGACGGTTCGGCCATGAACCATTCCGCCATTCGCGAGAGGCGAGTGTTGAAGATGCTCGCTCACGAACGAACGGCCTTGAAACGACTCACGAGGAACTGATGAACAACAAGCGATACATCGCACTGGCCATAGCGGGCGCAGCCCTGACGGTCGGCAACAACGCCCACGCTCAGGACGAGGAGTGCGGCGACGTCTCCATCGCGCGGATGAACTGGGCCTCGGCCGAGGTCATCGCCGAGATCGACAACCTGATCCTCTCCGAAGGCTACGGCTGCTCGACCGAGCTCGTCGCGGGCGACACCATGCCGACCTTCACCTCGATGAACGAGAAGGGCACACCCGATCTGGCACCCGAGCTGTGGGTCAATGCCGTTCGCGCACCGCTCGACGCGGCCGTTGCCGAAGGGGAGATGATCATCGCCGCCGAGATTCTCGAGGAAGGTGGGGTCGAGGGCTGGTGGATCCCGAAATATGTCGCCGATGCCAACCCCGATATCAAGACCGTGGCCGACGCGCTCGCCCGTCCGGACCTGTTCCCGGCCCCCGAGGACGACTCGCGTGGCGCGGTGCACAACTGCCCGTCGGGCTGGAACTGCCAGATCTCGACCGACAGCGTCTTCCGCGCGAACGATGCCGAAGGCAAGGGGTTCGAGCTGGTCGATACCGGTTCCGCGGCTGGCCTCGACGGCTCGATCGCCAAGGCCTACGAGCGTGAGGAAGGCTGGCTCGGCTACTACTGGGCCCCGACGGCGATTCTCGGTCGCTACGAGATGGTCAAGCTGGACATGGGGCCGCACGACAAGGAAGAGTGGGACACCTGCACCTCGGTACTCGATTGCGAAGATCCCAAGCCGAACGGCTGGGCGAAGAGTGAGGTGTTCAGTGTCGTGACGGACGAATTCGCCGAGAAGGCCGGTGTCGCGATGGACTACATCGGCACGCGCCAGTGGAAGAACCAGACCGTCAACGAGCTGCTCTCATGGATGAGCGACAACCAGGCGACGGGCGAGGAAGCCGCTATCTACTTCCTCGAGAACAACGAGGACGTGTGGGGGGCATGGGTCGACGCGGACGTCGCCGAGAAGGTGAAGGCCGCACTCTGATCGACCGGTCTCGATCTCGCGATCGGGCCACTTGAGGGAAGGGCGGCTACGGCCGCCCTTCTCGTTTTCGGACACGGCACCCACCGTCCCACCGAGGTTACCGCGCGATGAGCTGGCTCGACGAATTCCCCGCCATGGACAAGTCAGCCCTGCGGGAGCTGAAGAAGGGCATAGACGGTGGTTTCCGCGCCTGGACCCGGGAACACGGCGACACGATCGAGGCGATCTTCGAACCGATCAAGCAGATGCTGATCTGGTCGGAGCGGCTCTTGCTCAACACGCCCTGGCCGATCATCCTCGGCGCGATCGTCGCGATCGCCTGGTTCGGCAGTCGTAGCTGGAAGATCACCGTGATGACGCTCGTCACGCTGCTCCTGATCGGCTATTTCGACATGTGGGAGGACACGATGCGGACCGTCTCGATGATGTTCGTCTGCACCTTCGTCTCGATCGTGCTGGGCATCCCGATCGGCATCGCGATGGCCAAGTCCAACTTCCTGCAGCGGGTGATCACGCCCGTGCTCGACATCATGCAGACCATGCCGGGTTTCGTGTACCTGATTCCCGTCGTCATGCTGCTCGGCATCGGCAAGGTACCGGGTCTGCTCGCGGTCGTCGTCTACGCCATCCCGCCGATCATCCGGCTGACCAATCTCGGCATCCGGCTCGTCGACAAGGAAGTGCTGGAGGCGGCGGACGCGTTCGGCTCCTCGGGCTGGCAGCGACTGAGGAACGTGCAGATACCGCTCGCGATGCCGACCATCATGGCGGGCATCAACCAGACGATCATGATGGCGCTCGCGCTCGTGGTCATCGCGTCGATGATCGGCGTGCAGGGGCTCGGCCAGCCCGTCTTGCAGGCGATCAACAATCAGTACTTCACGCTCGGTGCGTTCAACGGTCTGGCGATCGTGGGCATCGCGATCATCTTCGACCGCGTGAGTCAGGCCTACGGCAGGCGTCTCCAGTCGCACTCGGAGGTGACGCATGGCCACTGATCCGGAGGCCCACGGGACGAGCGACGATTCGGTGGGTGGTGTCGGCATCGAGGTCCGCGGGCTGTACAAGATATTCGGCCCGCGCGGCAAGGACCACGTGGCCTCGGTCAAGGACGGCATGTCCAAGACCGAGCTGCAGGAGAAGCACAGCCATGTGCTGGGGCTCAAGGACATCAACCTGTCGATGCCGGCGGGCTCGATCCAGGTGGTCATGGGACTCTCGGGTTCGGGCAAGTCCACGCTGATCCGTCACATCAACCGCCTCATCGACCCGACAGTCGGCGAGGTGATCGTCGGCGGCGACGACGTCTGCAAGATGGGTAGGCGGGCGCTACGCCAGTTCCGGCGGCACAAGACGGCGATGGTGTTCCAGAAGTTCGCGCTGCTGCCCCACCGTACCGTCGTGGACAACGTGGTCTACGGGCTGGAGTTGCAGGGCGTCGACGAGCAACGTCAGCAGAGCGAAGCGCGCCGCTGGATCGACCGGGTCGGGCTGTCGGGCTTCGAGGACAACTATCCGAATCAGCTGTCGGGCGGGATGCAGCAGCGGGTCGGTCTCGCGCGGGCACTGACCAACGATGCCCCGCTTCTGCTGATGGACGAGGCGTTCTCCGCGCTCGACCCCCTCATTCGTACCGACATGCAGAGCGTGCTGCTCGATCTGCAGCAGGAGCTGCACAAGACGATCGTGTTCATCACCCACGACCTGGACGAGGCGCTCCGGCTCGGAGACCGCATCGCGATCCTTCGCGACGGCGAGATCATCCAGGAGGGGACCGGGCAGGACATCGTCATGAACCCCGCCGACGAGTACATCCAGAACTTCGTCAAGGAGGTCAACCGCGGCCGCGTGCTCCTCGCGGGCAGTGTCATGGAGCCCGGGGCTTCCGCCACCACGAACGTCGAGATCGGTCAGAGCGAGCATCTCGAGTCCGCGGCGCGGGCGATGTCCAACGCCGGCGCGAGCGTGGCCAACGTCACTGGAACCGATGGCGAAGTCATCGGTCACGTGAACATGGACGCGGCCATCGCCGCCATGGTCGCCGAGGACCACCGCCACACGTCGACCGCCTGAGCTGACCGCCTGAGCTGACCGCCCGGGCCGACTGCCTGAGCCGACCGCCTGAGCCGACCGCCTGAGCCGACTGCCTGAGCCGACCGCCTGAGCCGACTGCCTGAGCCGACTGCCTGAGCCGACTGCCTGAGCCGACTGCCTGAGCCGACCGCCTGGCTTCCGGCCGCGTCTCCCGTTGACGAGCACGGCGAGGGCGCGATTAATGCCCGAGTCCGGCGACGGGGGCGTCGTCCGCCTCGGTACCGGCAGGTACTTCCTGCTTTCCTGTTTCCGGAATCTGCCGCGATGCGCTACACGATCGTCGTCCCCGCCTGGAACGAGGCGGCGTTTCTCGGCGCGTCGCTCGCGCGGATTCGCGAGGCGATGGCCGGCGTGTCCGGCCACGAAGGGGAGCTCGTCGTCGTCGACAACAATTCGAGCGATGCCACGCCGGACATCGCGCGAGCGGCGGGCGCCACCGTGGTGTTCGAGCCGGTCAACCAGATCGCGCGCGCACGGAACGCGGGCGCCCGGGTCGCGACCGGTGACGCGCTGGTGTTCGTCGACGCCGACTCATGGCCACCGGTCGCGCTCCTGCAGGCGGCGCTCGATCGGCTCGCGGGCGGGCGCGTGGTCGGCGGCGGTTCCACAATCGCACCCGATCGACCCGTGACGGGTGGTGCCTGGCGCGGTCTCGACTTCTGGAACCGGCTCGGTTCGGCCTTCAAGCTCGCCGCCGGCTGCTTCGTCTATTGCCGGCGAGACGCGTTCGAGGCGGTCGGCGGGTTCAGCGACAAGGTCTACGCCGGCGAGGAGATCTTCCTCTCTCGGGCACTGAAGCGCTGGGGACGACAGAACGGCCGGCTTGCCTTCGACATCATCGACACGGCCCCGATCGTCACCTCCGTCAGGAAACTCGACTGGTACAGCCCCGCCCAGCTCGCCCGTCAGACGGCGCTGGTGCTGATCCCCGGCGCCTTGTACTCGAAGACGCTGTGCCGCACCTGGTACGACGCGGACGGACGTCGCGACGGCGGGGAGAACGACGCTGGCGCCTGACGGCGCCGGCGTTCGGACACGAGGTCAGGCCTCGGCCGACGCGTCGAGCAGACCGCGCCGTCGAAGCTCCGCGATGACCCGTTCGGCGGCCTGCTCGGCCGACATGGCGCCCGTGTCGATCAGCAGTTCGGGCGACTCGGGCGGCTCGTACGGCGAATCGATGCCGGTGAAGTTCGCGAGTTCGCCGCGACGCGCCTTCTTGTACAGCCCCTTCGGATCACGTTCCTCGGCGACCGAGAGCGGGGTGTCGACGTGGACCTCGACGAACTCGCCATCGGCGACGAAGGAGCGAGCCAGTGCGCGTTCGGCCCGGAACGGGGAGATGAACGCGGTCAACACGATCATTCCCGAATCCACCATGAGGGACGCGACCTCCCCGATGCGACGGATGTTCTCCACCCGATCGGCGTCGGTGAAACCCAGGTCCCGGTTGAGACCGTGGCGGACGTTGTCGCCGTCGAGCAGATAGGTATGGCGGCCGAGGGCGGCGAGCTTCATTTCCACGAGGTTGGCCACGGTCGACTTGCCCGCGCCGGACAGACCCGTGAACCACACCACGGCGGGCCTCTGTCCCTTGAGCGTCGCTCGCAAGGCCTTGTCGACGTCGACGGCCTGGTGGTGGATGTTGTCCGATCGACGCAGGGCGAAGCGCAGCATGCCCGCTCCGACCGTCGCGCCGCTGACGCGATCGATCAGGATGAAGGCACCGGTGGTGCGGTTGTCGTCATAGGCGTCGAAGGCGATCGGGCGATCGGTATTGACGTTGCAGACGCCGATGCCGTTGAGCTCGAGTTCGCGGACCGCGCTCTTCTCCAGCGTGTTGACGTTGATCTGATGCTTGATCTGGGTGATCGTGGCGCTCACGGTCTGAGTGCCGATCTTCAGCAGATACGGCCGGCCCGAGAGCAGGGCGTCGTCGTGCATCCAGACGATCGTCGTCTCGAAGGCGTCCGCCACGCTCGCCGGCTCCTCGGCCGCGACCAGCATGTCGCCGCGCGACGCGTCTATCTCGTCGGACAGGGTGACCGTCACCGATTGCCCGGCGCGAGCCTCCTCGAGGTCGCCGTCCATCGTGACGATGCGCGCGACGGTGGAGGTGCGGCCCGAGGGCAGGACGCGCACGGCGTCGCCGGGATGCAGTCGTCCGCTCGCGAGCGTGCCCGCGTAGCCGCGAAAGTCGAGGTTCGGCCGGTTGACCCACTGCACGGGCATGCGCCAGGGACGAAGCTCGGCCCGTTCGACGTCGACCTTCACGGTCTCGAGCCAGGAGAGGAGCGTCGTGCCGTGGTACCACGCCATTCTCGCGCTCGGCGTCGTGACGTTGTCGCCGGTCAGTGCCGAGAGCGGAATGGTCGTCACGCGTTCGATGCCGAGGGAGGCGGCGAACTCGGCGTACCGGTCGCGGATCGTGGCGAAGGTTTCCTCGTCGAAGTCGACGAGATCCATCTTGTTGACCGCGAGCACGACATGCCCGATGCCGAGCAGGGAGGCGATGAAGCTGTGGCGGCGCGTCTGCGTGAGGATGCCCTGGCGCGCGTCGCACAGGATCACGGCTACGTCGGCGGTGGAGGCGCCGGTGACCATGTTGCGCGTGTACTGCTCGTGCCCCGGTGTGTCGGCGACGATGAACTTGCGTCGATCCGTGGAGAAGAAGCGGTAGGCGACGTCGATCGTGATGCCCTGTTCGCGCTCGGCGGCGAGCCCGTCGACGAGCAGGGCGAAGTCGATCTCCTTGCCCTGGGTGCCGAACTTCCTCGAGTCGTTCGTGACCGCCTCGAGCTGATCCTCGAAGATCACCTTCGACTCGTAGAGCAGGCGTCCGATCAGTGTGCTCTTGCCGTCATCGACGCTGCCGCAGGTGATGAAACGCAGCAGGCTCTTGCGCTCGTGGACATCGAGGTAGGCCGCGATGTCCTCCTCGATCAGACGATCGGATTCGGCGTGCATGTCGCCGACGTGCGGGTCGGTGGTGCCCATCAGAAATACCCCTCCTGCTTCTTCTTCTCCATCGAGGCGGCGCTGTCGTGGTCGATCATGCGGCCCTGGCGTTCGGAGGTCTTGGTCAGGAGCATCTCGCGGATGACCTCGGGCAGGGTCTCTGCCTCGGACTCCACGGCGCCGGTCAGCGGGTAGCAGCCGAGCGTGCGGAAGCGCACCTTCTTCATCTGCGGCACCTCCCCCTCGTGCAAGGGCATGCGCTCGTCGTCGACCATGATCAGCGTGCCGTCCCGGCTGACGACCGGTCGCTCCGCGGCGAGATACAGCGGCACGATCGGGATGTCCTCCCGATGGATGTACTGCCATACGTCGAGCTCGGTCCAGTTGGAGATCGGGAAGCAGCGAATCGATTCGCCGGGGCGCTTGCGGGCGTTGTACAGCGACCACAGTTCGGGCCGCTGGCTCTTGGGCTCCCAGCGATGGTTGGCGCTGCGAAAGGAGAACACACGCTCCTTGGCGCGCGATTTCTCCTCGTCGCGGCGGGCGCCGCCGAAGGCGACGTCGAAGCGGTGCCCGTCGAGCGCCTGCTTGAGGCCCTCGGTCTTCATGATGTCGGTGTGCAGCGCCGAGCCGTGGGTGAACGGGTTGACGTTCTGCGCGATGCCGTCCGGGTTGACGTGCGTGAGCAGCTCGAACCCGTATTCCTTCGCGAGGTTGTCGCGGAAGGCGTACATTTCCCGGAACTTCCAGCGCGTGTCGACGTGCAGCAGCGGGAACGGCGGCGGCCCGGGGAAGAAGGCCTTGCGCGCCAGATGCAGCATCACCGCGCTGTCCTTGCCGATGGAGTAGAGCATCACGGGGTTGTCGGCCTGGGCGACGACCTCGCGCATGATGTGGATGCTCTCGGCCTCGAGACGCTCGAGATGGGTCAGTGGCGCGCGCGCCGTCGATGATCCGGCGGGCGGTGGCTGATCCGTGCTCGGGGTCGTCATGGGTGAATCCTCCGCCGTTCGGGGGCGAGTTGTCGGGTGTTCGGGAGGGATCGCGGTGCCGTCCGGAGCGACGATCAAGTGGTCGAAGGGGCATGTTTCGAGCCAGCTGCGGAGGGCGGGATCGCGCGCGAGGTGGGCGCCCGGAAGCACGATGGCGAGCCGGCCGTTCACCGTCGCGGCGAGGCCGTCGAGGAAGCCGGTCCAGTCGCTCGAGGTCGGCGCGCCGGCGACCGTGCACCAGCGGGCGTGACCGCGCGGGTCATGCGCGAAGAGTTGCGTGGCACCGCTCGCGAGCGGCCGGTCACCGACCCAGAGAACGGTCGCGCCGCGGCGCCGCACGCGCCGCGCGAATCGGGTGTAGTCCGCGCCAGCCGCGCCCTGGAGGCGGCGATGCCGGCTCGGCGGCGCGAGGCGCCACTCGGCGAGACGGGCGACGGCCGTCGAGCGGCTGGCGGGTACGCCGACGTCGGCCAGCCAGGCGATCACGCGGTCCAGGTCCCAGCAGGGACACGTGGCGTCCGGCACGAGTCGCGCCGCGATCTCGAGCTGCGCCGCCAGCGCCGCGGAATCCGGGTGTTCGCCGTCCTCGGGTGGCGGGCGGAGTCGCGGTCGGCCACGAGGGCCGACGTCGACGGCGTCCCAGCCACCGGCCCGCCACGCCCTGACGGCCGCGGTGATGGTCGGCGCGCTCAAGCCGACCGCCTCGTGCGTCTCGGCGAGCGTCGCCCCTGCCAGGCGCAGCGACACCGCGTCACGACGCAGGCGATTGAGGGTCTCGACGGACCGGGTGGGTGAGGACGAGGAGGTCAAGTGAGGTCAATCAAAAAGTTTATTTTCTCTGATTCGGCTATCGTGCGTCATTGCTTTAGGTCGTTGCGATCTTTAAAACCTTTCAAACAGCCGTTCGCCCGTGCGCCGCCGCCTCCGCGTGGCGCCGCGTACCGCCCGCGCTTCGCACGAGGTCGACCGTCGCGGGGGTCCGGCATCCGAAGGTGTACCCTGTCCCGTCGGTGCCTCGTTGCACGCCCGTCGCTTCCCGCTGCCCGTCCGATGACGCGAAAGAAGGTATTCATTCAGACCCACGGCTGTCAGATGAACGAGTACGACTCGGCGAAGATGCTCGACGTGCTCGCCGACGAGGGGCCCGTGGAGGCGACGACCGAGCCGGCCGAGGCCGACATACTGCTGCTCAACACCTGCTCGATCCGGGAGAAGGCGCAGGAGAAGGTGTTCTCGCAGCTCGGCCGCTGGCGTGATCTGAAGGAAGCGCGCCGGGCCGCCGGCGGGCCGCCGGTACTGATCGGCGTCGGCGGTTGCGTCGCGAGCCAGGAAGGCGCGGCGATCCACGAGCGCGCGCCGTACGTCGACGTGGTGTTCGGGCCGCAGACCCTGCACAGGCTGCCCGACCTCATCAGCCGGACCGAAGCGTCGGCCGGTCCGGTGGTGGACATCAGCTTTCCCGAGATCGAGAAGTTCGATCGCCTGCCGGAGCCTCGCGCGGACGGGCCGTCGGCCTTCGTCTCGATCATCGAGGGCTGCAGCAAGTACTGCAGCTTCTGCGTCGTGCCGTACACCCGCGGGGAGGAGATCAGCCGTCCGCTCGACGACGTGCTCGACGAAGTCGTCGCGCTTGCCGAGCAGGGCGTGCGCGAGATCCACCTGCTCGGCCAGAACGTCAATGCCTACCGCGGCCCGGTGGGCGGCGAGGGTGACGCCACGGCGGATCTCGCGCTCCTGATCCGCTGCGTGGCCGGGGTCGAGGGCGTCGAGCGGATTCGCTTCACGACCAGCCATCCGGTGGAATTCTCGGACGCCCTGATCGAGGCCTACCGCGACGTGCCCGAGCTCGTGAGCTTCCTCCACCTGCCGGTGCAGAGCGGTTCGGACCGTGTGCTCGCGGCGATGAAGCGCGGCCACACGGTGCTCGAGTACAAGTCGAAGATCCGCAAGCTCCGCGAGGCGCGCCCCGACCTGACCCTGTCGTCCGACTTCATCGTCGGCTTTCCGGGCGAGACCGAGCAGGACTTCGCCGACACGATGTCCTTGATCGAATCCCTCGGCTTCGATCACTCGTTCAGCTTCATCTACAGCGCGCGCCCCGGGACGCCGGCGGCGGGCCTGCCCGATGCGCTATCGCTCGCGGACAAGAAGGCAAGACTGTCCCTCCTGCAGGCGACGATCGCCCGCCAGGCGGCGGTGATCTCCGCGGCCATGGTCGGTACGCGCCAGCGCGTGCTCGTCGACCGGCCCGCGCGGAAGGACCCGAACGAGATCAGCGGGCGCACCGAGAACAACCGCGTCGTCAACTTCGCCGGACCCGCGTCCCTCATCGGCGAATTCGCCTGGGTGGCCATTACCGAAGCCTTCCCCAATTCCCTGCGCGGGCGCCTGCTCGATGCGCCGGTCGCCGACCGCCAATCGACCACTGCTGCATGACCGATCTCGACTTCCACGTGGCGCCGGACGACAACGCCCGGCTCGCCACGCTCTGCGGTCAGTTCGACGAGCATCTCAAGCAGATCGAGTCGCGACTGAGCGTCGAGATCAGCAACCGCGGCGGACACTTCCACGTGTCCGGCCCGGACGAGAGCGCCGTCGCGAGCGCGCGTGCGCTGATCGATCACCTCTACGAACTCACGGAGAACGACACCCTGGCTCCCGAACAGGTACACCTGTCCTTGCAGGAATCCGGACTCGCCGCGCTGCAGAAGCGCCCCTCGGCGAACGGTGACACGTTGATCAAGACACGCCGGGCGACGCTGCGTGCGCGCGGCGACCGACAGGTGGACTACGTCGGCAGCATCAAGGATCGCGATCTCACCTTCGGGATCGGCCCGGCCGGCACGGGCAAGACCTTCCTGGCCGTCGCCTGCGCGGTCGAGGCGCTCGAGTCCGAACAGGTGCAGCGCCTCGTGCTCGTGCGTCCGGCGGTCGAGGCTGGCGAGCGGCTCGGCTTCCTGCCGGGGGACATGATGCAGAAGGTCGACCCCTACCTTCGCCCGATCTACGACGCGCTCTACGAGTTCCTCGGCATCGAGCGCGTCGGCAAGCTGGTCGAGCGAAACGTCATCGAGATAGCGCCGCTCGCCTACATGCGCGGGCGCACGCTGAATCATGCCTGCGTGATCATGGACGAGGCCCAGAACACCACGGTCGAGCAGATGAAGATGTTCCTGACCCGCATAGGTTTCGGTTCGAAGGCCATCGTCACCGGGGACGTCACCCAGGTGGATCTGCCCAAGCATCAGCTCTCCGGGCTGAAGCATGTCCAGGGTGTGCTCGACGGCGTCGAAGGGGTCGGCTTCTGTCGCTTCACGGCGGCCGACGTCGTGCGCCACCCGCTCGTCCAGCGCATCGTCGCCGCCTACGACGAGACGGAGCAGCGCGAGAGCGACGCGGCCGAGCATCGATCGTGACGCACGCAGCGGGTTCGTGAAACCGCCCCCCGCCGAAGCGCCGCCCGCGCCGGACGAGCCATCCGGCGCGTCGCCGGGTTCGCCCGCGACTCGTTTGACGCTGTTGCTCGAGATCGACGACGACGCGCGACCGGCAAGCGCCGACGATGCGTGGTTGCCGGAGGCGGTCTTTTTGCAGGACTGGGCCGTCCACGCCCTCGATGGCCTGCGAGCCGACAGCGACCGGGCGGCGCGTGCGCTGTGTCACGAGCTCTCCGTGCGCATCGTGGGGGCGGGCACCATGCGCGCGCTCAACCGCGACTGGCGCGGTCGGGACTCGGCGACCAACGTGCTGAGCTTTCCCGCCGATCTCCCCGCCTTGCCGATGAGCGACGCTCGAGCGGCCGACGCAGGACGCGCTGCACCGGGCGACGAATCCGGTGAGGGCTCTGCCGGCGTCCCGGACAGTGGCGGCCACGACGCGGCGGGCGACGGTGTCGGGCCGGATGCCGGCGTCGAGTCCCTGCTGGTGCTCGGCGACCTCGTCCTCTGTCCCACGATCATCGAGGCGGAAGCCCGCGCTCAGGGAAAGCGCCCGAGTGCGCACTGGGCGCATCTGATCGTGCACGGCGTTCTTCACCTCTGTGGTCTCGACCACGAGGACGAGCCGTCGGCCGCTGCCATGGAGGGTCTCGAGATTCGGCTACTATCGAGTCGCGACCTTCCCGACCCCTACGGCGATCGCGCCGCGAGCTCATGAGCGAAGACACCCCCGACGGCAGCGGCCGGACACTGATGGAGCGGCTGGTGTCCGCGATGGGCGGCGGGCCGCGCGACCGCGATGAGGTACTTGCCATCCTGCGCGACGCCGAGACCCGCGAGTTGTTCGACGCGGACACCCTCTCGATGGTCGAGGGCGTGTTTCAGGTCATCGAGATGCGGGTGCGCGACATCATGATTCCGCGCGGGCAGATGGTCGTGCTCGAGCAGGCGGCGACGCTCGCCGAACTCCTGCCGCTGGTGATCGAGTCCGGCCACTCGCGCTTCCCCGTCATCGACGAGGACAAGGACAACGTGGTCGGTGTCCTGCTGGCCAAGGATCTCCTGAAACTGTCGGCCGAGGCGGAGGAGGGGGCGCCGTTCCGGGTGGCCGACGTCATGCGCCCACCGACGTTCACGCCCGAAACCAAGCGTCTGAACGTGCTACTGAAGGAGTTTCGCTCCACGCGCAGCCACATGGCCATCGTGCTGGACGAGTACGGCGGAACCGGTGGGCTCGTGACCATCGAGGACGTGCTCGAGGAGATCGTCGGCGAGATCGACGACGAGCACGACGTGGAAGAGGAAGACGTGGCCATCCGCGCGCACGGCGACGGCCGGTACTCGGTCCGCGCGCTGACCCCGATCGACGAATTCAACGAGCGGCTCGGCACCGCGTTCTCCACCGAGGAGTTCGACACCATCGGCGGGCTGCTGATGCAGCACATCGGCCACATGCCCAAGACCGGCGAGAGCGTCGAGATCGACCACTGCCACTTCCGGGTTCTCGCGGCCGACTCGCGTCGCCTGCACCTGCTGCAAGTCGTGCCGCCGGCCCCCTCGGGCGACTGAGGAACTCGCGCTTGCCCGCCTCGCCTCGCCCTGTCGCCAGTGGGCGCCGCCGGCCCTTGCCCGCGGCAGTCGCCCTGACGCTCGCCGTGATCGGTGGCGTCGCGTTGCCGTTCGCGTTCGCGCCGATCGAGTGGTGGCCGCTCGCGCCACTCGCGTTGCTCGCCCTCTTCGCGGCCCTGCAGGAGCAGACGCCGCGTCGGGCGCTCCTGCTCGGCTGGTTGTTCGGCGTCGGCTACCACGGGATCGGGGTCAACTGGGTCTATCACAGCCTGCACCTCTTCGGCGCGGCCGTCGCCCCGCTGGCGGTTGCGCTGACGGTGCTGTTCGTCTTCGTCATGACGGTGTTTCCGGCCATCGGCGCGTGGCTCTGGGTTCGCGTGGCGGGGACCTCTGGCCGACCGGTCCTGGGCGCCTGGGTGTTCGCCGCGATCTGGACGCTCGGCGAGCTGGCGCGTGGCAAGATCATGGGCGGCTTCCCGTGGATACTCGCGGGCTACAGCCAGACCTCCGGACCGCTCGGCGCGCTCGCCCCCGTGGGCGGCGTGTACGGCATCGGCTTCCTGCTGGTGGCCGCGAGCGCGCTCGCGCTGCCGGTGCTGAGCGGTACGGGTCGCGTCCGGGTCGGCTCGGGTCTGGCGCTCGGCGGGATCGTCGCGAGCGGCTTCGCCGCGACGCACTACACGCCGAGCACGCCGGTGGGAGAGCCACTTCGCGTCCGACTCGTGCAGGCGAACATCCCGCAGGAGATGAAGTTCAGCCGCGAGCGGCTCGAACGCTCGCTCGGGCTCTTCACGGCGCTCACGCGCGAGCGCTCGCTCGACGACATCGATCTGGTGGTCTGGCCGGAGACGGCCATCCCGACCTACTTCGAGCGGGTCGACGAGGCGCTTGCGCCGTTCGTCGCGGAGATGGACGGGCAAGGGGTCGAGGTGCTGTCCGGCGGCTTTCATCGCGAAGGCGATGACGTCTGGAACAGCGTGCGTCAGCTCGGCGGCGAGCGCGCGCTGTACCGCAAGCGGCACCTCGTGCCCTTCGGCGAATACATGCCGCTGCGCTTCGTGCTCGACTGGTTCGCCCGCTTCATCGACATCCCGATGTCCGACCTGAGCGAAGGGCGAGGGCCGCACGTACCGCTCGATGTCGCGGGGGTGCGGATCGGGATGTCCATCTGCTACGAGGACGTCTACGGGGAGGAGATGCGTGCGCTGCTTCCCGCCTCGACCGTGCTGGTCAACGTCTCCAACGACGCATGGTTCGGCGACAGCTTCGCCCCCCATCAGCACGAACAGAAGGCGCGCATGCGCGCGCGCGAGTTCGCCCGTCCGCTCGTCCGGGTGACCAACACGGGCGTGTCCTCGTCGATCCGGCCGGATGGCAGCGTCGTCGCGCGCATCGCTCACGACACCCAGGGGATTCTCGACGTCGAGGTTCAGCCGCGCGACGGCGCGACCCTGTACGCGCGAACGGGGAACTGGCCGGTGTTCCTCGTCGCGCTCGCGGTGCTGCTGAGCGGATGGTCGACCCGACACGGGGGGAAGCGTCGCCGAGCGACGGGTGCCTAGCATAGTCCGCGCGCACTGTCCAGATCTCTATGGTAGAAAATTGGACAGTGGACACAAGTATTGACTATGCCAGACAATTGTCGGAACCAAGGGAAGGGTGTCCGTCATGAACGAAGCTCTGGCCGCGGCCGGTCCAGCTGTTGCGGTTCCCGACGCAGCGCGCCTCGAGGGGGCGCTCGAGGACACCGAGCACTCCGCACGAAGGCTCGCGCTGCACGACGCGCATCTGGCGGCGGGGGCCGAGATGGTCGACAGTCACGGCTGGACGCGGCCATCGAGTTACGGTGCCGCGCACGAAGAGCATGGTGCGGTGCGACGCCGAGCCGGCATGTTCGATCTCTCCTGGCTCTCGATGATCGATGTGCGCGGGCCGGCGTCCGAGGACTGGCTCCGCACGCTGCTCACCATCGACGCCTCCCGCCTGGCGATCGGGCAATCGCGGTACGGCTGTCTCTGCAACGACCACGGTGGCGTCATCGACAACCCGGTGGTGCACCGTCTCGGCGAGCATCACTGGCGGCTGACCGGCGACCCGCGCGCGCGCGAGCACGTCCGGGACTGGCTGGAGATTCATCGACCGAGCGAGGTCGAGCTGAGTGCGCCTGAGAACGTCGTGCTGTTGTCCGTGCAGGGGCCCGAGGCCGTCACGCTGGCCGACGAGGCCCTGCGCGCGACCTGGGACGACGCCCCCGAGATCACCGTGCTCGCCCGCTACACCGGGGCAACCGTCGGCCCGGTGTCGGTGGCGCGCATCGGTTGCAGCGGGGAAGACGGCGTCGAGATCGGGGTGCCGGCGGACGAGGCGCCGGCGCTGTGGGCCGCGTTGCTGGTGGCGGGTGTCCGTCCCTGCGGACTGCGGGCGCGCGACACGCTGCGCCTCGAGGCGGGGTACTCCGCGTACGGCCGCGATCTCGACGACGCGCACACTCCGATCGAGAGCGGGATCGATCACGTGGTCGATCTCGCCGATCGCGATCGCGCCTTCTTCGGGCGTGACGTGATGGCCGAGCAGAAGGCCATCGCGACCTACCCGGGGCGCGTGGGCATCGTGCTCGAGACGACCGGCGCCCTCGAACGCGGACAACGCGTGCAACTCGCCGGGCGCGACATCGGCGTGATCACGTCGGCGGCCGCCAGTCCGACGCGCGGCGAATCGATCGCCATCGCGCGAGTCAGTCGGGCGATCAAGCGCCATTGCGACGTCATGGTCAACGAACGGCCGATGGCCGCGCACACCGTGACCCTGCCGTTCGTCCGCGCCGGCGACGCGTTCGAGAGCGACTGACGGCCGAGCGACACGGCTGGACAGCAGGGCCCCCGCTGTCGGATAATCACCGTTCGACGTCACGTCCGATGGGAGAGACCGACGGCCCGCCTGCACGGCGCGGCACGTCGGCGCCGAAGGCGCAATCCGCCCGAAAACGCTCAGGCACCCGGACCATCGCGACCAGTCGACTCTGGAGAGAGGCGCGTACGGCACCGAGTCGTATCCGCCCGCCGACGGGGAACGAGCGCTGCGCTCCGATCTCTCAGGCTCCCGGACAGAGGGGCGCGGTACCCGTCGGGTGCCGTACGCTGACGTGTCCCGAGATCCAGGAGTCGAGCCGATGAGTCGTCAGACCCCCTTGCACGCGTCGCATGTGGCCGCCGGCGGCAAGCTCGTCGACTTCGCCGGTTGGCAGCTGCCGATCAACTACGGCTCGCAGATCGAGGAGCACCATGTCGTGCGCCGCGCGGCGGGCGTCTTCGACGTCTCTCACATGACGATCGTCGACCTCGCGGGCGATGACACGGCCGCCTTCCTGCGAACGCTGCTGAGCTGCGATGTCGGCAAGCTCGCCGACGGAGACGCCGCCTACGGTTGTCTCTGCAACGAGCAGGGTGGCGTCATCGACGATGTCATCGCCTATCGCCGCAACGCCCGCAACTGGCGCCTGATCGTCAACGCCGCGACACGCGACAAGGACCTCGCCTGGCTCGAGTCCCACCGACCGGCCGCCGTGGAACTGACCACGCCGGGCGCCCTCGCGCTGCTCGCGATCCAGGGACCGGATGCACTCGAACATGCCGTGACCGCGCTGGCCGCCGTCCGGGAAGGCGTTCCCGACATCGCGGCGCTGGAGCGTTTCGCGTTCGCCGTGTCGGGCGCGCCCGCATCGGCCGGCACGATCGCGGACGCGCTGTTCGTGGCGCGCACCGGCTACACCGGCGAGGACGGCGTGGAGATCGCGCTGCCGGCGAGCGAGGCGCCGGCGCTCTGGGACGCACTGCTCCGTGCGGGCGTGCGTCCCTGCGGGCTCGGCGCGCGAGACACGCTCAGACTCGAGGCCGGCATGAGCCTGTACGGCGTCGATCTGGACGAGGCGCACACCCCGATCGAGTCCGGACTCGCCTGGACGGTCGACCTGAGCGATCCAGACCGCGCCTTCCTCGGCCGCGAGACGCTTGCGCGGCAGAAGGCGAACGGCGGCCGGTCGGTCCGCGTGGGTCTCGTGCTCGACGGGCGCGGCGTGCTGCGTGGCGGTCAGGCGGTGCAGCTCGCCGGACGCGATGTCGGCACGATCACCTCCGGCACCTTCAGTCCGACCCGTCAGCGGTCGATCGCGCTGGCACGTGTCGCGTCCACGTTCGACGGCCACTGTGACGTGTTGGTGCGGGATCGGCCCTTGCCTGCGAAGATCGCTCGCGTACCCTTCGTGCGCGCCGGTCAGCCGAACGACTGATCGACGGACCGCCCACCCGAAACAGGAGACAGCAGACGATGGACATTCCCGGAGACCTCAGATTCGCGGTATCGCACGAGTGGGTGCGTCTGAACGAGGACGGCACGATCACCGTCGGCATCAGTGCCCATGCCCAGGAGCAACTCGGCGACCTGGTGTTCGTCGAGACGCCCGAGGTCGATCGCGTCTGCGAGGCCGAGGAAGGGATCGCCGTGGTCGAGTCGGTCAAGGCCGCGTCCGACCTGTACGCGCCGGTCGCCGGCACCGTGATCGACGCGAACGGCGCGCTGGCCGACAACCCCGAACTCGTCAACTCGGATCCCTACGGGGAAGGCTGGATCTTCCGCATGAAGCCGGACGAGGAAGACGCGATCGAGGCGTTGATGGGACCCGACGACTACGAGGCGCACGCCGACAGCGACGCCTGATCGCCGCTGCGCTGCGCGCTGCGGCCCGACCCTTCCCGAGATGAACCGATGACGACTTCGACCCTTCCGCCCGCCGACGGTTTCGCGGCGCGTCATGTCGGTCCGCGCGAGGCGGACGTCCGCGCCATGCTCGAGCGCCTCGGGCTCGAGTCGCTCGACGCCCTGATCGAGGAAGTCGTCCCCGCCAGCATCCGTGAGGACGCGCCGCTCGCGCTGGCGGCTGGCGTGTCCGAGGCCGAGGCGCTGGCCGAGCTTCGAGCGATCGCCGATCGCAACGTGGTCGTGCGAAGCCTGCTGGGACAGGGGTATCACGACTGCCACGTCCCGGCGGTCATCCAGCGGAACGTGTTCGAGAATCCCGGCTGGTACACCGCCTACACGCCGTACCAGCCGGAGATCGCGCAGGGCAGGCTGGAACTCCTGTTCGACTTCCAGACGATGATCACCGAGCTCACCGGGCTCGACATCGCGAACGCCTCTCTCCTCGACGAGGCGACCGCGGCGGCCGAGGCCATGGCGATGGCGCACCGGGCGCTGCGCGGCAAGCGCGGCACGATTCTCTGCGACGCCGACTGCCACCCGCAGACGCTCGACGTCCTGGCCACGCGCGCCGAACCGCTCGGGCTCGAGATCCGCACGGCGGCGGCCGGCGAACTGGCCGACGCGCTCGACGGGGCCGGCGACGTCTTCGCCGTGCTGGTGCAGTACCCGGGTTCCTGCGGCGCCATTCCCGGCCTCGCTCGGATCGCCGGCGCGGCCGCCGCGAACGGCTCGCTGACGATCGTCGCGGCCGACCCGCTCGCGTTGACCGTGCTCGCGTCACCGGGCTCGCTGGGCGCGGACATCGTCGTCGGCAGCGTGCAGCGCTTCGGTGTGCCGATGGGCTTCGGCGGGCCGCATGCGGCGTTCATGGCCACCACCGATGCGCACAAGCGCAGCCTCCCGGGGCGTCTCGTGGGCCAGTCGCTGACCGCTCACGGCAAGCCCGCCTATCGGCTCGCACTGCAGACCCGCGAGCAGCACATCCGTCGCGAGAAGGCGACGTCGAACATCTGCACCGCGCAAGCCCTGCTGGCCATCATGGCGACCCTGTACGCCGCCTGGCACGGCCCCGACGGACTCGTTCGCATCGCGCGTCGCGTGCGGGCGCAGGTGGACTCGCTCGCCGCGACGCTCGCGGCCGCGGATGCCGCGTCGTCGTCCGGCGGCGCGCCGGACACCGCGTCCACCACGCCACCGGGAGGGGTCGTGCCTGCAGTGTCGACGGACGACTGGTTCGATACCGTCACCCTGGAGACGGGCGAGGCCGATGCGGCGATCTCGGCGCTGCTCGAGGCGGGCTACAACGCGCGTCGACTCGACGCGTCGCGCATCGCCCTGTCGTTCGACGAGACGACGACCGCGGCCGACGTCCGGGCCGTCGCCGCCGCGTTGCTCGGCGCGGACGTCTCGGCGCTCGCGATGAGCGAAGGACCGGTGCGCGATGCCGCGGACGATCGCGCAACGACGTTCCTCTCGCAGGCGGCCTTCAACGACTTCCGTTCCGAGACGGAGATGATGCGGCGGCTGCGCCGGCTCGCCGATCGCGACATCGCGCTCGATCGGGCGATGATTCCACTCGGCTCCTGCACGATGAAGCTGAACGCGGCCGCCGAGATGGCGCCGTTGTCCTGGCCAGGCTTCGCCGCCCTGCACCCGCTCGCGCCGGCCGATCAGACGCGCGGCTACCGCTACATGATCGAGGATCTCGAACGCATGCTGTGCGCCTGTACGGGCTACGACGCGATGTCGCTGCAGCCGAACGCGGGCAGCCAGGGTGAGTACGCGGGACTGCTCGCGATTCGCCGCTACCACGAGAGCCGCGGCGAGCCTGACCGCGACGTCTGCCTGATTCCGAGTTCGGCGCACGGCACCAACCCCGCGAGCGCCCAGATGGCCGGCATGCGCGTGGTGGTGATCGCCTGTGACAGGGCGGGCAACGTCGATGCCGCCGACCTGGCGGCGAAGATCGACAAGCACGCGGGGCGGGTGGCGGCGATCATGATCACCTATCCCTCCACCCACGGCGTGTTCGAGTCGGGCGTCCGCGACGTGTGCGAGCAGGTGCACGAGGCGGGCGGCCAGGTGTACATCGACGGGGCGAACCTGAACGCCATGGTCGGTACCGCGCAGCCCGGGCAGTTCGGCGGGGACGTCTCGCACCTGAATCTGCACAAGACGTTCTGCATCCCGCACGGCGGCGGTGGTCCGGGCGTCGGCCCGATCGGTGTGGGCGAACACCTCGCCCCTTACCTGCCCGGCCACCGGGTGCTGGGTGACGCCACCGGTGCCGTCAGCGGCGCGCCCTGGGGCAGCGCCTCGATCCTGCCGATCACGTGGATGTACGTGCGCATGATGGGTGCGGAAGGACTGCGCCGCGCGACGAGCGTGGCGATACTCGCGGCCAACTACGTCGCGGCTCGTCTCGGCGACACCTATCCGATCCTCTATCGAGGCGAGAACGGTCGCGTCGGTCACGAGTGCATCCTCGATACCCGCACGCTGAAGGCGAGCAGCGGCATCACCGTCGACGACATCGCCAAGCGGCTGATGGATCACGGTTTCCACGCGCCGACGATGTCCTTCCCGGTCTCCGGAACCTTGATGGTCGAGCCGACCGAGAGCGAGTCGCGCGCCGAGATCGATCGCTTCTGCGAGGCGATGCTCGCCATTCACACGGAGGCCATGCGCGTGCGGGCCGGCGAGTGGCCGGCCGATGACAACCCGCTCGCGAACGCGCCGCACACGGTCGACACGGTGACGGCGGACGACTGGACGCATCCCTACCCGCGCAGCCTCGCCGCGTTCCCGACCGGGCGGGCCGATGGCCGCGACAAGTACTGGCCACCGGTCGGACGGATCGACAACGTGCACGGCGACAAGCACCTGATCTGCTCCTGCCCGCCGCTCGAGAGCTACGCGACGAACGACGTCCGGGAGGAGGAGGCCGCCGAGTGACGATCGATCGGTCGATTCAGAGGGCGTGACGGACGAGGGCGTCGTACCAGGGACGGCAGATGCCGGCGACGCGTTCGGCCTCGGCGGCCAGCGGCGTGTTCGCAGGCTCGCCCGGTGCCGCGAATCCCGTCGATCGGACGACCGCGTCGTACCAGTGCGCTCCCCAGACGCCGTCGCTGTCCCGAGGGCCCGCCGGCCAGGCGAGCATCGCCGGGTCGAACGGCACGTCCAGACGCTCGCAGAGGCTGAGCAGCTGCGTCTCCGGATCGGCGAGGAAACGCGCGCTGTCGATGACGGGTGGCGGTTCGCCGCGACGCGTGCTCACGGCATCGAACAGGGCCGCCTGCTGCGCGTAGCCGAGATCAGCGGGCGTGGCACGGCCGCGCTTGATGACGTAGGAGGCGATGACCGCCTCCGGCTCGCGAATCAGGAAGGCGTGATCGAGCGCGTCGAGCCAAGCGGTGTCGAAGTGCTCGAGCCAGTGCGTGGTGATGTGTTTCTGGTAGAAGACGCCGCTCGGGGGCGGCGCGACCAGACCCTCGACGACGTGTCGCCAGTCGGTGTCGCCGGCGGCGATCACGGCCTCGTGCATCGGATGGTCCAGGCCGGTCGCGTGCAGGAAGTGCGCGTAGAACGGCTCGTCTACCACGACCGTGTCCGCGCGGTTCTCCCAGGCTCGCATCATCGCCGTCGAGATGTTGCGCGGGCCTGACCACATCGCGATGCAGCGACCCCTGCTCACGCGTCGGGACTGGCGATCCAGCGGACGAGCAGCGGTCGGTCCTCGTCGGACAGGGCGATGTCCGCCCGGCGGCAAAGAAGTTCGACCGCGCCGCGGAAGGTGGCCGCCAGCGTGGCGGGCGATTCCTCGTCGGCGGCGAACTCGTGGCCCGCGCGTTCGAGTCCCGACAGCACGAACGTGACCGCCTGACGAGACACCGGCATGCCGATCGCCGTACACGCGTCGCGCACGCTCCTCGCTGCCTGCATGTAGCCTCCATAGCCGTTGGCGTTCACCTCGGTGGCGATGCGCTCGAACAGCGCGGCGTATTGCCCGGGCGCCAGTCGCGGGATGCCGGTCACCCCGGTCACGCGGCCGATCAGTTCGCGAAGCGCCGCGTCGGTACCGTCGAAGCGCGCGTCGAGTCGGCTCGACGTGATGACCGGAGGCGTCTGCGTGCCCGGGTCGTAGAGATAGCCCGGGCTGTCGCTCACGTAGATCAGCTCGCCGAGGGTGGCCCGACGCAGCAGGACGCCGAGGCGTTCGTGCCCGCCCCAGTCGGCGCCGAGTTCGGGCACCGCGTCGCGCAGGGCGTGGGCGAGGGAGGCGAGATCGATCGCGCCGGGGCGCGCCGCCACGATCCGGGCCAGGGCCTCGCTCACCCGCAGCAGCAAGGGCGAGTCGCCATTCTCGGTGGCGGCGACGAGCGCTTCGTCGTCGTGATCAGTCTCGTCGGGAAGGTCGGAGGCGCCGTTCGTGTCCGCGTCCACACCGCTCTTCGCGACGCCCTCGACATCGCCGTCCGTGGCAAGCCTGCCGGGCGCCGACGGCGCCCGCTCGGCAACGAAGTCGAGGAAGGCCTCCTGGGTGATGACGATGTCCGCCGCGCTGGCGTAGGCCGTGGCCGCGTTGCCGCTCGCGAGGATCGCCGTGCGACGATCATGGCGACGCAGACGCATCAGCACCGGCACGAAGTCGGCATCGGCCGACATGACGATGAACTCGTCGTAGCGCGTCATGCCGTGCAGCGCGTCGACCATGTCCAGCGCGATGTGCATGTCGGCGCTCGTCTTGTTGTTGAAGGTCAGCGGCGGGCAGTCGACGGTCTCGAAGGCGGCCGCGACGAACGAGGAGCGGAACTGCCCGAAGGTGTCCGGGTTGAGGTAGCAGCGGCGCACGAGCACGCGGCGACGCTCCGCCCCCTCGGGCAAGTAGTGCTTCTCGAGATGCTGCACCCAGCCGACCGGATTGCGAGCGAAGCGTGCCGCGAGGTTCCGATCGATCTTGTTGAGTTCGATGAAGACGTTGTCGAAGTCGACGAACAGCGCCGAGCGGATGTAGTCGCGCGAAACCGACGTGCCGCTCGCCTGCATGCTCATGCGCCCGCGTCGGCGCCGCCGGCGAGGATCGCGAAGGCGGCGTCGGCGGCCTCGAGCGTCGCCGCGATGTCCGCCTCGGTGTGCGCGGCGCTGGTAAATCCCGCCTCGAAGGCGGACGGCGCAAGCCACACGCCGCGATCCAGCATGGCGTGGAAGAAGGTCTTGAAGGCGTCGGTGTCGCAGGCCATGACGTCGTCGAAGCTCGTGACCTTGTCGGCCGTCGTGAAGAAGAAGCCGAACATGCCGCCGACATGGCCGCCGGTGAACGGCACGCCGTGCCGGGCGGCGGCGGCCTTCATGCCCTCGACCAGCGCGCCGGTCGACTCGCCGAGCCTCGCATGAAAGCCGTCCGCACTCAGGAGTTCGAGGGTCTTGAGCCCCGCACTCATCGCGATCGGATTGCCGGACAGCGTGCCGGCCTGGTACACCGGCCCCATCGGGGCGATATGCGCCATGATGTCCTGACGGCCGCCGAAGGCGCCGACCGGCATGCCACCGCCGATCACCTTGCCGAGCGTGGTCAGGTCGGGCGTGACGCCGTAGTGGGACTGGGCGCCGCCCGCCGCGACGCGGAAGCCGGTCATCACCTCGTCGAAGACGAGCACCGTCCCGTGCGCGCTGCAGAGTTCGCGCAGGGCCTCGAGGAAGCCAGGGTGCGGCTCGACGAAGTTCATGTTGCCGCAGATCGGCTCCACGATGACGCAGCCGAGCGAGTCGCCGCGCTCGGCAAACAGCGTGCGGAGCGCCGCCTCGTCGTTGAAGGGCAGCGTCAGCGTGTGCTTCGCCACGTCGGCCGGGATGCCCGGCGAGCTGGGCACGCCCAGGGTCAGCGCACCGGAGCCCGCCTTCACCAGCAGCGCGTCCGAGTGGCCGTGGTAGCAGCCCTCGAACTTCAGGATGTCGTCGCGGCCGGTGAAGCCGCGGGCGAGACGGATCGCGCTCATGGTCGCCTCGGTGCCGGAGCTGCACATGCGGACCGACTCGATCGACGGGACGATCGCGCAGATGCGCTCGGCCATCTCGGTCTCGAGATGCGTCGGCGCCCCGAAGGAAAGCCCGTTCTCGGCCGCCACCTGCACGGCGGCGATCACCTCCGGGTGCGCGTGGCCGAGCAGCATCGGTCCCCAGGAACCGACGTAGTCGACGTAGCGACGCCCGTCCGCATCGAACACGTGCGCGCCCTCGGCACGGCTGACGAATCGCGGCGTGCCGCCGACGCTGCCGAAGGCACGCACCGGCGAGTTGACGCCACCGGGGATGACGCGGCGGGCCCGTTCGAACAGGACACTGGAGTCGTCGTGGGAAGCGGCGGCGGTACGGGCGGTCGGGGACACGGACACGGAAGCACTCCGGAGGTGACGGTGAGAGGCAAGGAATGGCGAGGGGTGGCGAGGGGTCGCGAGACGCCGTTGCGCCATGGTACGACAGGCACGCCCCGGCGGCCCTGTCGCACGGCCTTCCTGCTCGCTTGCGCGCGTCCGGCATGCCCTTCCTTCGCGCAGGTGCGACAATGCGTGCCCCGGCGTCTCGACGCCCGTCTTCCGGAGTCCGTCTCGTGTCCGCAACGTCCGCTCCGAGCAAGCGCTGGCTGTGCAGCGTGTGCGGCCTGATCTACGACGAGGCAGAGGGCTGGCCGTCCGAGGGCATCGCCCCCGGCACCGCCTGGGCCGACGTACCGCTTGCCTGGGCCTGCCCGGACTGCGGCGCGGTGAAGGATGACTTCGACATGGAGGAGATCGGCTGATGCAAGCCGGAACCACGCTTACCCAGTTCATCATTGCCGAGGGGCGACGACGGGACGAGGCGCGAGGCGCGTTCACCGCGCTCCTGAACGACGTCGCGACCGCGTGCAAGCGCACCGCCGACCTCGTCCGCCGCGGCGAGCTGGCCGGGGTGCTCGGTGCGGCCGGTCAAGAGAACGTCCAGGGGGAGGACCAGAAGAAACTGGACATCATTGCCAACGACGTCTTCATCGACGCGATGGAAGGCTCGGGCCTGCTCGCCGGCATCGCCTCCGAGGAAATGGACGCCCACTACCCCATTCCTGCCCGATACCCACGCGGCGACTACCTGCTCGCGATGGATCCGCTGGACGGCTCGTCCAACATCGACGTCAACGGGGCGACGGGGACGATCTTCTCGATCACGCGCCACGCGGACAAGGCGGCACCGGGCGACGAGAGCTTCCTGCAGAAGGGCCGTGCGCAGGTCTGCGCCGGCTACTGCCTCTACAGTTCGGCGACGATGCTGGTTCTCGGCACGGGGAACGGGGTGGCGGGCTTCACGCTGGACGTTGCCATCGGCGAGTTCCTGCTTACCCATCCGGACATGACGGTCCCGCCCGCCACGCGCGAGTTCTCCATCAACGCCGCCTATGCCCGCCACTGGCTGCCGCCGGTAAAGCGCTACATCGACGAATGCCTGGCCGGCAAGGAGGGGCCGCGCGGCGCGGACTTCAACATGCGCTGGGCAGGGTCGATGGTCGGGGACATCCACCGCATTCTGTGCCGGGGAGGCGTGTTCCTGTATCCGGAGGACGAGAAGCTTCGCGCCAAGGGCACCACCGGCAAGCTGCGCCTGCTCTACGAGGCGAGCCCGATGGGCTTTCTCGTCGAACAGGCCGGCGGGCTCGCGCATACCGGACACGAGCCGATCCTCGATGTCGCGCCGGAGTCGCTGCACCAGCGGGTGCCGGTGATGATGGGCTCGCGAGAGGAGGTGGAGCGGCTGATCGAGTATCACCGGGACACTGGCCGCGACGCCGGCTGAGTCGACCGTGTCCGAGTCGCTACCACGCCCGTTTTGGGAGAGGAAATCGCTCGACGAGATGAGCGACGACGAATGGGAGTCGCTGTGCGACGGCTGCGGCCGGTGCTGCCTGCACAAGCTCGAGGACGAGGACAGCGGCGAGGTGCACCACACCCGGGTTGCCTGCCGTCTGCTCGATACCGAGAGCTGCCGCTGCCGCGACTATTCGTCGCGCCGGCTGCATGTTCCCGATTGTTTGTCCGTGCGCCCGCTGGACGCGGAGAAGCGGGCCTGGCTGCCGCCGAGCTGCGCCTACCGCCGGCTCGACGAGGGGAAGGGACTGGCCGCCTGGCACCCGCTGATCAGCGGCGACCCCGCCTCGGTAGAGCGTGCCGGCATCGGGGTAGCGCACCGGATCGTCAGCGAGCTGGACGTGCCGGTCCACGAGCTGATCGAACACCTGATCGTCTGGGAGACGGAGGACGAGGCAAAGGTGGGCACACGTCACACACTGTGCTAGAACGGTCGGCTCGATGGCCGCATCCTTGCGTGCCTGCACGCCCGCGACCAACCCGGAGAGCCGCCCCATGTCGTCTTCTGTCAACGCCGAGGCCAACGGCGCGACCGATCCGTCGTCCGCCAACGCCGCCGTCCCGTCCGGCGGCGACCGACGCGAGCGTCTGCAGGGCACGATCAACTCGCTGGTCGCCCTGCGCCGCGATGTCGTGACGCACTACTGTCGTCTGGCGGGCATCGGTTCGTTCGACGAGCGTGACTCCGCGCGACTCAGGGCGGAGCCGACCGAACTCGTGCGCTTCTGCGAGACCATGGTCGACTACACCGCGATGGGCCACTTCGAGGTCTACCAGCGCATCATGGAAGGGCAGGAGCGTCGCCAGGCCGTCAAGGACACGGCCGACGACGTGTACCCGGCCATCGCCGAGACGACCGACTGGCTGGTCGACTTCAACGACTCGCACGAGACGTTCGAGGGGTCGGCCGAGGAGACGGCGGCGCTGACCGGCGAGCTGCGGAAGCTCGGCGAAATCATCGCGCTCCGCAGCCTGCTCGAGGACCAGCTGCTCGACGCGCTCCGGCGCTGAACGTCCGTCGGTCGGATCGCCGCCGGCCACCGGCCGCGCTGTCGTGACGACGACCTTGCGCCTGCGCAAGCGGGAGGAGCGACGGCTTCTCGCCGGACACCTCTGGGTGTTCTCCAACGAGATCGACACGCCCGCCACCCCGATCAGGGGGTTGGAGCCGGGCGCGCCGGTGCGGATCGAGAGCGCGACGGGGCGCTTCATCGCGCATGCCTACGCGAATCCCGCCTCGCTGATCACGGCGCGGGTCACGAGCCGCCGACCGGACCGCCCATTCGACGCGACGATGCTGCGCGAGCGGCTCGCCGATGCGCTTGCGCTGCGCGAGCGCCGCTACCACGAGCCGTTCTACCGCTGGGTTTACGGCGAGGGTGATCTGCTGCCGGGTCTGGTGGTCGATCGCTTCGACGACGCGCTCGTCGTCCAGGTGACGACGGCCGGCATGGAGCGCTTCCGCGACGAGATCGTCGACACGCTCGCCGCGCTGTCCGGCGCCGCCTCGATCCTGCTGGCGAACGACGCCCCGGTCCGCGAACTCGAGGGCCTGCCGAGCTACCGCGAGCCGGTGGTCGGCGCGGCCCGCGATAGCGTTCGGGTGCGCGAGAACGGGCTCGAGTTCACCGTGCCCGCGGGCACGACGCAGAAGACCGGCTGGTTCTACGACCACCGCGACAGCCGTCTCGCGCTGCGTCCGTGGGCCCGGGGTGCGCGGGTGCTCGATCTGTACAGCTACCTCGGCGCGTTCAGCCTGAACGCAGCGGCGGGCGGGGCACGCGACGTGATCGCGATCGACGCCTCGGCCGCTGCCGTGGCCGCGGCGAATGCCAACGCCGCGGCCAATGGCCTCGAAGGCGTGTTCACCGCCCGCGAGGACGATGCGGTCGAGGCGATGCGGGGACTGCTCGACAAGGGCGAACGGTTCGACGTCGTCGTTCTCGACCCGCCGGCCTTCGTCAAGCGAAAGAAGGATCTCGAGGCGGGACTTCGCCACTACGCGACGAACGCGAAGCTCGCGCTGCGCTTGCTCGAGCCCGGCGGCATCCTGCTGAACGCCTCCTGCTCCCAGGCGGTCGATGACACGGCGCTGGCCAGGGTCGTCCGTCAGGCGCTGCCGAAGGGCGCGGCCGGTCTGCAGGTGCTGGAGACGCTGCGCCAGGGGGCGGATCATCCGGTGCACGCCGCCGTCCCCGAGAGCCTCTACCTCGGCGGCTCGATCGTGCGCCTGCTCTAGAACGGAGGGCCGGGGGCCTTCGTCCCGCCGTCCGGTGTACGCCGTCGGGCCCGTTCGGTGCCCCGATGGGTTCCGCCCTCTATAATCCTGCGCCATACCCGCCGAGACACGTCCGATGCTGCAATACCCCGATATCGACCCGGTCGCGCTCGATCTCGGACCGCTCGCCATCCACTGGTACGGCGTCACCTACCTGTTCGCCTTCCTCGCCGGCTGGTGGCTCGCCAGGCATCGGGCCGGCAAGCCGGGTTCGGGCTGGAACCCGGACGAGATCGGCGACGCGGTGTTCTACATCGTCGTCGGCGTGATCGCCGGCGGCAAGCTCGGTTCCCTGTTGTTCTACCAGACCGATCAGCTGCTCTCGGACCCGCTCGGCACGCTGAACCCTTTCGGTCCGACCGGTTGGCGCGGCATGTCCTTCCACGGCGGCTTCGTCGGCGTATTGGTCGCGTTCTGGCTGTACGGACGCAACACCGGCCGCACCTTCTTCCAGGTGTCGGATTTCTTCACCCCGGCCTTCCCGATCGGTCTCGGCGCGGGCCGCATCGGCAACTTCATCAACGGTGAGCTGTACGGGCGAGTCACCGACGTGCCCTGGGGCATGACGGGCTTTCCCGGCGTCGAGAGCGAGGTGCGGCACCCGAACCAGCTCTACCAGTTCTTCTGCGAAGGCATCCTGCTGTTCGCGGTCATCTGGTGGTTCTCCTCGACGCCGCGTCCGCGCATGACCGTGTCCGGCCTGTTCGTGCTCGGCTACGGCATCTACCGTTTCCTGATCGAATTCGTGCGCCAGCCGGACTCGCACCTCGGCTTCGTGGCGATGGACTGGCTGACGATGGGGCAGCTGCTCTCGCTGCCGATGATCGGGGCGGGCGCGGCGATGATGATCATCGGCTTCAAGCGCGGAATCCTCGACCGGTCGTCGCCCGACAAGGCGAGTATCGATGGGGGTTCGACCGGTACGCACCACGGCGTGACGGCGCCGGACACCGGTGCATCCACGCCGTCCGCCGGCGCGACCGCGGACAAGGGGCTCGGCGCGGACGGGCAGGGCGGCAAGGGCGAGCGGGGCGGGAAGAGCGGGCAGGTCGGCAAGGGCGGGCAAGGCGGCAAGGGCGCCCGGGCAAAGGGGCGCAGTGGCAAGCGGGGGCGATCGTGAGGGTCTACCTCGATCTCCTCGAACGCATCCTCGAGGAGGGCATCGACCGGGGGGATCGGACCGGTACCGGCACGCGTGCCGTGTTCGGCCACCAGATGCGCTTCGATCTCGCTGACGGCTTCCCGTTGCTGACGACCAAGAAGCTGCATCTGAAGTCGATCGTGCACGAGCTGCTGTGGTTCCTGTCCGGCAGTACCAACATCGCCTACCTCAAGGAGAACGGCGTCTCCATCTGGGACGAGTGGGCCGACGAGCACGGCCAGCTCGGGCCGGTGTACGGGCACCAGTGGCGAAACTGGCCGACGCCGGACGGCGGGCACATCGATCAGATCGGCCGCGTGCTCGCCGACATCAAGTCGAACCCGGAGTCCCGCCGCCACATCGTCAGCGCCTGGAACGTCGCGGAGATCCAGAACATGGCGCTGCCGCCGTGCCATGTGCTGTTCCAGTTCCACGTGGCGGACGGAAAGCTCTCCTGCATGTTGACCCAGCGCTCCGCGGACACCTTCCTCGGCGTGCCGTTCTTTTCCGGCATAGCGAAATGGATCGATGAACTGCTAGGCCCGCACTCCTTCAGAAGTTCTCCTGTACTTGGCTGATAGTGCTATTGTCGATGAATGGAAGTCTCGCTCGACGACAGGAAGCGCCCGCATGCGGCACCCGGAATATCAGTATCTGGACCTGATGGAGCAGGTGCTCGAGCGCGGTGACGAGCGCATCGATCGCACCGGTGTGGGCACGCGCTCGATCTTCGGTGCAATGGTGCGATTCGACCTGTCGGACGGTACCGTTCCAATCCTGACCACCAAGCGCGTTTACTGGAAGACCGCGGTCAAGGAAATGCTGTGGTTCCTGACCGGCGGCACGAACATTCGGGAATTGCTGCAGGACAACGTGCGGATCTGGACCGATTGGCCGCTGGCCAGTTATCGGAAGGAGACGGGCGAGGACATTCCCCAAGAGGAATTCGAGCGCCGTATCCTCGAGGACGATGCTTTCGCCAAGCGCTGGGGCGAACTCGGTCCGGTGTACGGAAAGCAATGGAGGCGTTGGCTGGGACCGGACGGTCATGAACATGATCAGATAGCCGAACTGGTACGCACGCTTCGCGAAAACCCGACAAGCCGTCGAATGCTGTTCCACGGTTGGAATGTCGCCGAGCTGGGCGAGATGGCATTGCCGCCGTGCCACATGGTCTATCAGTATCACGTGACGTCGGACGGGAAGCTGAACTGCCTGTTACTCCAGAGGTCCGTGGACCTGTTCATCGGGGCGGCCTTCAACTACACCGGGGCCGTTGCCTTGCAACTCATGCTTGCGCAACAAGCCAACCTCACGCCGGGGGCGTTTGTCTGGGTAGGTGGTGACGTTCACCTGTACCTGAATCATCTCGACCAGGCTCGTGAGCAGCTCTCTCGCGATCCTCGCCCGTTCCCGACGATGAAAATCGTTCGGCAGGCAGCGAGCATCGATGACTACCGCATCGAGGATTTCGAGGTGCAGGGCTACTCGCCTCACGACGCGATCAAGGCGGACATCGCGGTCTAGGCAGGCCCGGGATGGCCGCTTCGACCAAATCCCTTTCGCGGGTCGGCAGTGTGCGCGGCACATTGAGCGAAGCGAGATTGTGCGCCTTGCTCGACAACGATCGCGAGACGGATGGCGTCGTCACGTCCCGAGGCGGCAAGATCAGTCGCAAGCACTATGCGCAACGACTCGGATGCGTACCGAGTGCATTGGGTCGATTCGGGGAGGTGTTCGCCCGGTACGAACGTGAACTGGGGGTCGTGACCGGGCCGATGCGTCATCTTCCCGAGATGCGTACATGGCTGGAGGAAGCGTACGAGGCGCGGGAGCTGGGCGTGCGCGATGGCAAGGTGGATCGCATCGCCTTCATGGCGTACTTCGAACTGCGGGGTGGCACGTTCATCACGCGTCACCCACCCATTCGCGCATTGTTCGAGACGTTGGACGCGCGTGCCGCGAGCGAGGGTTACCTGCCGCTCGACAGGCAGGCGGAGCTGAAGCGCTTTCAAGCTGCGCTGGCGGGACAGCCCGCTCTCGACAAGGACCGGCTGACCATCAATCTCGTCGAACTCGCGAAGGTGTCCCGGGTCCCGAAGATCCGTTTTCGCGACAAGCCGTTCGCCGAGGCGTTGGCCGTGCGGCAGGCGCAGATCCGGACCGAGGCGAAGACGAGCAGGATCGATCCGCACGTGCACGGTCGGGTGTTCTCGTTCAGCGGATTGTCTCCCTTGTGGTCGACGCCGTTCCTGGAGCGCGTGGGAATTCGCTTCAAGCAGATCGCTTCCGGCCTGGCGCAAGCCAGCGCGAAGCCGTCCTACCTCAAACTTGTCGGTGCGCTCGAATGGGTCGGTGCGAGCGACAACCCGCACTGCCGCGCGGTAGTCGTCGAGGCCGGGCAAGGCGGGCGAATACGATCGACAGGCGAATGGGAGGATGCGCTGTTCGCCTATCGGGATCATCTGATCGCCAGTGCCGCGACCGACAGTTCGGTGGACAGCGCCATCAGGGGGCTTCGTGGAATGCTTGCGGGGCTTGCGTCCGGTGGCGTGGTGCCCGCAACGTCGGTGCCGCTGCCGGGTGTCAAGAATGCCCGGCGCCGAGGCGGCCACCTGCGCAGCGTCATCGAGACAAGTGCCATCGACGGAAAGGATGCCGGGTCGGACCATGTCGCGTTCGTACGCGGTCTCTATGCCGGCGTGCTCGGGAACTCGGATACGGACATCGGCAAGGGCGAGTTCGACGACTTCGTCGACGGTCTTGCCATCGAGTTGAAGGCCGCCGGTCCCTTGTCTGACGATCCTGCAGCAGCCGTTCGCCTCGGATTGGAACGTCGCCTCGATGCGCTTCGATCGTGCGCATCGATCATTGTCGAAAAAGGCATCAAGGCGCATCGATACGGAAGCGAGTTGCTTTCTCGGGCACAAATCGACGGGGCGGAGTTCGAGCGTGCCTATCTTGGTGGTGGTATCAACTCGCACGAAAGGACCCAACTCGTTCGAAGCCTCTTTCCATCCCCCACGGACTCGGCCGAAGAACAGGTCGAGCAAGGTCTCGCGAACCTCCTGAGCCTGGTCAGCCAGCGGCATGACGGCATCCTGCCGCTGGGCGGTGCCGAGAAGGCCGGACCGTACGGACAGTTTTTCGCCAAGCGCTATCTGGCATACGGAGGATTGCGGAACATCGAGCCCATGCTGCACCCCGATCCGAACGTGGTCGGTGCGGTCCTGACGCTCTACCTCCTCGAGAGCGGTGCGAACGTGAGCGTCGGTCGAACACTCGATCGCGATTGCATCGAGGACAGCGATCTCGGGGACCATCGCCGCATCACCGGGCACAAGGCGCGAGCCAAGGGCAAGCCGATCATCGTCGACCTGCCGACATCCTCGCCGGCCGTGCGAGCCATGGACTGGTTGCTGTCAGCCAATGGCACCCTGCACGCTGCCGCGAAGGACGATCGTGACAGGCTGTTCCTGATGCGGATCGGCAGTCGCGTCCAGTTGATGACGCCTCACTGGTACACGAACTGGTTCAAGCGCTTCGCCGCATCGGCACCGGGTCTCGAAGGCATCGATCTCGTTCCGAACATGCTTCGTCCGAGCGTGCTGCTGCACGCCTCCCTCTCCAATGACGGACGCCTCGCGACCGGCATGGCGATCGGGCAGCACGGTACCGCGGTCACGCAGGGCTATCAGCAAAAATGGCCCACCCGGCTCCTGTACGACGACAACGTGCGGCGCTTCCATGCGGCGTTCGAGACGCTGGTGATGTCGGGTGTCGAGGATGCTGCGTCGAAGCTCGGCATCACCGCCGAACAGTTCGAGTCTCGTCTGGGCGAGTTGCGCGCGACGGGACTCGGAACGTTCTGCCGAAATCAACAAGGTCGTCCGGGCGAGACCGGCGGCACGTGCTCGACGCTCGATTGCTGGAACGATTGCCCGAACCTGCTCATCGTCGCCGAGGTGAACGCCATCGCCTCCCTGCAGTTGTGGCAGGCGTCCCTTCGAACCGTGCAACCGAAGTGGGAGCGCGACCGGCCCGAACGCTGGGACCAGGTATGGCTTCCCTGGCTCTGCCTGACGGACGTCGTCGAGGAGAAGATGGGACGCGGATCCCTGATCAAGGTCTGGAACGCCGCGAGGCGACGCGCCACCGAACTCTCCGCCCAGCCGGGCTATGTCCCACCGAGGCCCTGGTGAACGCATGAGCATTCAGCACGCCATTCGACTTCCGGTCGCTGCGCCGACCGACCCCGACATCGATGACGAGAGGCGAGCGCACTGGTTGCTCAGCGCCTACACCGATCCGGTCTGGAACATCACCAGCTCCGGCGATCCGGACAGGACGGCGACGATCGATTTCCGCACCATGCTGGCAGACGGGCGGCCGTTGATCGATGCGGACAGGCTCTGCGCGACCGTGAAGGAGTACGCCTGGTGGGTGCGCGACGCCCGGTACAGCCGTATCGACGATGCGGTCACCCACGTGATCATGGTGAGGAATCTGATGAACGTCGCGCACGCGCTGAGCCTGCGCAAGATCTGGACGTTCGCGCATCTGCAGCCCTACGATCTGGAACAGCTGATCGAGGAATGCCGCTACGGTGCCGATGCGATCTTTCACGCATCGGAACGGGTCGAGGCGTACCTGCAGGAGCTGCGGGCCGATCACGACATCGATCCGAAGCCTTTCGGCGGTCTGCCCCGGTATTCGAGGGCCGGATCGGAAGCGCCGAGCAACAGGGTGGAATCGGGACCGATCGTGTCGGCCTGCCATCTGCCGGCCAGTGCAAGCAAGTTGCCGGGCGTCGCGGCGCTGATCGCCCGAGCGGCCACGGCCAACGGACTGAAGACCCGGTCGGGCAACACCACCGGCGAGGTCGCCTTGCTGTCGAACGTGACGGTTCAGGCGCTTCAACGCTCGCTCGATCCGCTCGAACAGCTCTACGCGATGCGACGCCAGATCAAGGCGGACACGATCGGGTTTCGGCCGTTTCCGCAAGGGGCGGCACGCGTTGCCGCCGTCAAGGGCATCGGCGTCGAGCGCACGCCGATCCCGCCGCCGAGACTCGCGTTGCACCTGCTCGAACAGTCGGCACGCCAGGTGTTCGATCATGAACCGACCGTCATGGCCGCCGGTGATGCGGATCGGACCGAGGTCGTGCGCACGGCCACGGCCTGCTGGATCCTGATCGCCGCGTTCAGTGCGCGCCGCGCCGGCGAGATCGACGACCTGCGCGAAGGGTGCCTGCGTGGCGACGACGCGTCGGGTTGGTGGCTGCACGTCTACATCGAGAAGACGCTGCAGCGAAAGGAGTGGATTCCGGTACCCGGCCTGGTGGCGCGTGCCGTCGAGACGTTGTCGTCGATCAGCGCGAGCGCCCGACAGCAGACGGGCACCGATCGGCTGTTCCAGTGGCGACGGCCCGACGGCAAGGTCGGTCGATTCAACATCAGTCGCCAGCTGGATACCTTCGCGGCCGCCGTGAAGGTGCCCCTGCAAGGTCCCCGAGACAAACCTGCCGTGGCGTGGCACTGGCACCCTCACCAGTTCCGCCGCTTCTTCGCGGTGCTGTACTTCTACCGGTTCGAAGGGGCGACGATCGAGGTGCTGTCGCACCACCTCAGGCACTTCAACCTGGAGATGACGAAGCGCTACGTCACCCAGGATCCGGAGGTCGCCGCCCTGTGGACGGATGTCGAATGGGGCTATGCCGGCCACGTGGCACGATCGATCGTTGCCGGCGAGCGGTCGGTGTCCGGTGCGGCCGGGGAGCGCCTGAAAAAGGCCGGACGGCGGCTGATCGACATCTTCCGGCGCAGGCTGCAGGTCGCCTCGCCCGAACGCGTGGGGGCGAGCCTCGCGCTCGTCATGCAACGGCAGGGGATGGTGCTGACGCCCAAGCCCTGGGTTACCTGTTCGTGCCCGCGAACGCGGGAGGCGGCTGCGACGGCTGCCTGTCGGCGTGCGCCGTCGACGGAGGCGGATGTCGTCGGTCCCGACTTCGCGCAGGCGGGACCCTCCGTGTGCTCTTCCTGCCCGCACGCCATCACCGAAGGCGCACGCATGCCCGTCGTCGATGCGGAGGTGTCCCACCTCGAAGCCGCCGTGGCGTCGGAGGCGCGTGCCGGCACCCTGTTCGGTGCCCTGGAAGCAGCGCGTGTGGTGGACATGAGCCGCGCGCGGGACACGCGCTACGAGACGGCGAAGCCGCTGCTGTCGCCTGCCTGCGAGGAGGACGGGGCGTGACCGACCCGCATGCCGCCCCGATCGACCTCGTCGCCGACAGCGTGACGAAGCGCCAGAGCGTCGAACAGCGCATCGAGCGCCGGCTCGAGGTGCTCCGCGAGTGGCTGCGCGAGGGTGTCCCGGCCGGCAAGCCCATCCCGAAGAACCTGAAGGCTGTGCGCCTCTGGGAGGACGTGGAGCTCGGCATCCTGCCCATCCCCTCGCCGAACGAGTTCACGACCACTCACCGGCAGCACGGGCCGCTGGTACGCGACGTCGGTGGCCTGCTCACCGCGTTGAGAAAACGATTCGGCCGGCCGGCCGGTTCCTCGAAGGCTCGTTCGTCCGCGACCGTTGCGACCACGTTCGACCGCAAGGCGTTCGATCGACAACTTTCGGCCGCGGTATCGCAGTGGCACGCCGAACGCGACCGACTGCTGCACGAGAGGAAGCGCGCCGATGCCGCCGAGGCTCGCAGCGTGCTGCTGCTGGACGAGAACGCCGGCAAGGACGAGCTGATCGCCGACCTGCGACGCCAGCTCGCAGCCCGTGACGGTCTGAGGGTGGCCGAATGAGGTTCGCCGACATCGAGAACATCTGGACGGTGGACCTGACGAGCCTGTCGAACGTCGAGCGGGGTCGGGTGTATTTCGAGCGTGCCAAGCAGGTCGTCGGCGAGGCGCTTGCCGATCCGGTGAAACGCGATCGGGCCGTCAGGGGCGGGCGCTTCCGCCGGGCCTACCTGGTCGAGCAGATCGGCTGTCAGCCCGCCGTCACCACACAGAACCCGAAGGTCCGTCGTCTGCTGGCGGACACCGACCGGCAGCTTGCTCGCCTGCGGACCGAAGGGACCAGCGTCGAACAGCATGCGTCGGAGGGCCGATCGACCGACGTCATCGAACTCCAAACGACAGTGGAAACGCTCCTACAGCGTGTGGAGGCACAGGCTGCCGAGATCGTTTCGCTGCGCTACGAGCTTCGCCGGGAGAGAGCACGTGCCTGATCAGGATGCTGCGCTCGGGCTGCTCGTCGGCACGGATGCCAGCTGCGAGATCAACGAGCAGTCGTGGGCCGGGATTCCGACATTGGTGTGGCCGGAAGGTATCGACGAAGCGGCGTCCGACTGGTTCCGCACCCTCGTGATCGACCGGGGCGTGGCCATTAGCAGCGCGCGCGAGTACGCCAAGGTCCTGCGGCCGTTCCTGCGCTTCTGCCGACAGCGAAAGCGGGCATGGCAGTCGGTCGACGACGAGTTCCTGATCATCTGGCGTGAGCGGCTGCGCCGTGGACAGGATGTCTCCGTCGGCCGCACCAATGCGTCGTTGAAGACGGTGTTCGCGTTCTACCGCTGGGCCGAGGAGACCAAGCGCATCCGGTTTCAGGTCGGTATCTACACCGAAGGCGAGCTGCCCGCCGCCCTCGGTGCGATCAACTTCCCGATCAGTGCGAAGCAGAGCTACACGAAGGGTCGGCACGGGCGCGTTCACGGAGGTTGGAGCACGCCGCTGACGCTCAGCGAGCCGAGCCGGGGTGCGCATATTCGTCACACGCCGACGGAGGACGAGATACGCGACTTGCATGGCGTCGCGGTCGAACGTCAGCATGGTGAGCGGGATTCGCTGATGTTCTCGTGGGCCGAGGAGGCGGGGCCGCGCCGTGCCGAGATTCTGCGCATTGGCAAGTCGCACATGCCGACCAGTGATCAGTTGGCCGCGCTGATAGAGCGCGACGAGCCCTGGATGATCGTGGTCAAGCGTAAGGGCGGGGTGTCGAAGCCGATCAATGCGCCGCCAGACCTGATCATTCGGACGCAGGACTTCATTCAGTTTGAGCGACGTGACATCGTCGAGCGCTGCCTGAAGAGCGTCGTGGGGTATCGAGAACCGGACGAGGTGTTCCTGTCAGGTACGACCGGCATGGTCCTGCATCCGGACAGCGTGACGTCCATCGGGCGTCGGGCGTTCAAAGATGCGGGCATCGAGAGAGCCAGTATTCATCGGTTGCGGGCCCGGTATGCGGTGCGGACGATCGAGATGTTGGTTGATGCGGTGTTCGATGGCGAGACAATCGGGCCGGCGTCGAGCTGGGTCGAGACGATCTTAATCAAGGCGGCAGAGGTGATGGGGCACTCGGACCCGCAGTCGTTGAGGCCGTATCTCACGTACGTGCTCGATCGACGTATCCAGGTGGCCGATTCGACGAAAGTGGAGAAGTTGGCGTCGCGGCTGCGGCAATTGCGCTTGCACGAAGATACGCTTGTGCGCCGTCTCGATAGCCATCGCGACCTTCAAGATATTGCTCGGATGATGCGGTCCCGGCAGAATTCAGAAGCGGCTGCGTCCCTGCGAACGATGGCAGATCGAATCAGCGAATGAAATCGAAGACACACGGCGTGGTCAACCAGCGGATGAACAAGCGTCGGCAGATGCGCTGGTCGGGGGCCGGGGGGGGGCGATGGCTGCTGCGGGTACGCTCACCGGCGATCAACGGCAAGCTGGAGCAACTGAACCAGGCAGCCGCTTGCGGGACCGCGAACAAGCCGGCCGTCTCACCGCTGGGCGCTTGACCCCCAGACGTTTGGCACTCCCATTTTTACCGGCGGGCGCCGCGGTCGCTGTCCAAGATGGAACCACGGGCTTGGGGCACAAAAACGTCCGAATCCAGCAGTCACCTCTAGCCGACTTTGATAGGCATCAGTCCGTATCGCTCCGCTCTTGAGCGGAGTGGCTTGCACTGATACGGTTGCGACCGCCGTAGCAACCTGCGGGTTCCCCGGATCGGGAGCCGGCCCTCCCGGCGTCCGCAGTACGCGTCTAGAGGAAGGGCTGATGTCCACTGAACCCTGGGTTTCCGTAGAAGACGTCGCGAAGCACCTGAGCGTCGCGAAGGACTCGATCTACCGCTGGATCGAGCACCGGGGGCTGCCCGCGCACAAGGTCGGCCGTCTTTGGAAGTTCAAGCTGTCGGAGGTCGACGAGTGGGTTCGTCAGGGCGGTGCCAGCGCTGAAGTCGAGGGGGGCGAAGCGTCATGACCATCCTCCAGCTCGACTCCACACCGCCCGAACGCGAACGTGAGCGCGCGCCGCTCCCGCTCTCTGAGCTCGACTTTGCGCTTACGGCACAGTTCATAGTCGCTTGGGCTGGGGAAGGTGGCGAAGAGCCGCGTCTGAAGTGGTGGCGGTCGGACATGGTGTCCGAGTTCGGTGGTGAGGACCTCTTTCGTAGGCTGCTCCCCCACACCTGGGAGTGGGCTGTTCTGCAAGCTGCCCGCGAAGCAGCGCGCCGCAAGGACGCGGAGCTTCGCGCCAAGGACCACGACCCCGACCAGATCCTTTCGCTCTTCAGCCTTGGATTCGAGCTCGATGAACGCCTCGAAGAGCGGCTCCAAGACCTGAAGCGCTCGGGCGCATTGCCTCAGGAGGCACTTTCAGGCATCAAAGACGGCATTCGGCCGGAGTGGAGCCGCGACGCGTTCTTCGATTGGGTCGCTGGTCACGGGACTGCGGACACCACGTCGGCGCCGGCCGGCCGTCGTCTGAAGGGCACCCCTCCGATTTCGCTCGACGCGACCGTTCGACAGCTGGTCGCCGGTCTCGCGCCAACATCCGATGCCTATCCGTTACCGCATTTCAGGAGGGGCAAATGAAGACGAGCCCCTCAGAGGCCACAGACGTTCACACCCGGCTGCTCAAGTGCGCCCTCGAAGTCGAAGACGCGCGCGCGTACTGGTCGCACGCCGGCAATTCCAAGCTGGTCACAGCGCAACGTGCTTTCGACGAGTACTGGTTCGGCGCGCGGAGCCTGTCTCGGATCGAGGAGCTGCTCGCCAACATGCGTGCGCGCTTCGATGCGTTTCCTACCGCTCTGTCGGTTCTCCATCGCTGGCCCAGCATGTCGCCCGATACGCGACGGCTGGTGTGTCATTGGCACCTGCAGCTAGCAGACCCCCTCTACCGGCTGTTCACCGGGGACTTCCTTCCCGATCGACGAGCAGGATCACGGCCCGAGGTGACCCGCGATCTGGTCGTTTCATGGGTTGGCGATCAGGGCCTGGGCCGGTGGACCATGTCCACGCGAATTCAGTTCGCCAGCAAGCTTCTGTCCGCAGCGTTCTCAGCTGGATTCGTCACCTCCAACCGCGACCCCCGACCGCTTGCCATCCCTCGTGTTCCCGATGACGTCCTCGAGTACCTGATGTACGTCCTGCGCGAGGTTTCATTCGAGGGAACCCTCCTCGACAACCACTACGTTGCTTCTGTGGGTCTGGTGGGAGCTGCTCTCGAGGAGCGCATGGCTGGCTTGCCGGGGATTCGTTTCCGGCGACAAGGCGACCTCATCGACTTCGGTTGGCGCTACGGCAACCTTGCCGCGTGGGCTGATGCCAACCTCCGCGAAGAGAATGAGGTGCTGCAGTGACGACGTCGCTCTTCCACCACACGCCGCTGCAGGAGGCTTTCGCAGCCCTACGGCGGGATCTGATCCACGAGGACGGCCCTCGCATCAGCACGATGCGAAACTATCGCTTCGCCATCGTCCAGTTCGACCCGAAAGACGAGTTCAAGCTGCGCAGCGAAATGCAGCGACTCAGCTCCGACCTCGTCGCCAACGGCTGGATGGTGCTTTCCATCAACTTGCAGAAGCTCCTCCTCGACCGAGTGCGCGCCCAGGGAAACGACTGGTTTGCTCGTGTATCGGAGATGGAGCGAAGGATGGCGAGTATCGATCCGGCACGCGGGCTCAACTACGTCAAGTCGAAGCTCACGCCTCTCGTCGAAGGCCCCGATGGCATCGTGACCGACTGCAGCAAGGTCATCTGCGACTACGCCGACGCGCACCCCGAGAACATCGACCGCACCGTCGCCATCGTCGGTCGGGCTGGAGCGCTCTACCCCTTCTTCCGTTCGTCAGCCCTCCTTCGCCACATCGACGGCAGGACCCGCAACGTCCCGGTGGTCCTCCTGTATCCGGGCGAGCGGCGCGGCGCCACGGGTCTGTCCTTCATGGGCATGCTCGAGCCCGACAACGACTACCGGCCGCGCATCTACCCCTAGGTGGACAAGAAAGTGCAACGAACACCATGCTGATCCGAGACATCTTCCTTTCTGACGTCACGCGCGACATCCCGCCGGTCGTCTATCTCCACGAGCAATCGCCCGACAAGCTCGCCGGCGAGGTCTCCGAGTACATCATCACCGGGGGCTGGCCCGAGGATCACCCGAATCATCGCCGTGTCCCCAGCGGCATCCACGAGCAATACGTTCGTCTCCTCACCAACATCGCCAGCGAGCTGGATAGGCCCGGCGGCCCCGATCTTCCGAACGCGTGGGTTTCCGGTTTCTACGGCTCAGGTAAGTCCAGCTTCGCCAAGCTGCTCGGCCTGGCCATCGATGGAATTGGGCTGCCTGATGGCGTCTCGCTCGCCGAGGCATGGCTGCGCAGGGACACCTCTCCCAAGTCCGACGAGCTCCGCGCTGCCTGGAGTGCCCTTCGGCAGAAGATCGATCCGCTTGCGGTCGTCTTCGACATCGGCGGTTCTGCTCGGGACAACGAGCACATCCATGCCGCGACCGTTCGCCAAGTTCAGAATCGCCTGGGCTACTGCAGCACCGAACCCTTGGTTGCGGACTTCGAGCTCAACCTCGAGCGGGACGGTCAGTGGACGCGCTTCGAGAAGGTAGCCCAAGACACCTTAGGGCAGTCGTGGACCGCGGTGAAGGACCGTGCCCTCGCGGAGGAGGAATTCTCCGTCGTGATGTCGGCGATGTACCCCGAGAAGTACACCGACCCGATGAGCTGGTTCACCAGCCGGGGTGGCACGCATACCCGCTCGGAGTCGCCCGAGGAAGCCGTCGCAGCGATCCGCGACATGCTGAAGTTCCGCCGCCCGGACGCGACACTCTTCCTGGTCGTCGACGAGGTTTCGCAGTACGTGCTTGCGAACAAAGACCGCGTCGATCGCCTCCGTGCATTCGCTACGGCCCTCGGCTCAACTCTCAAGGGCAAGGCCTGGCTCGTCGCGTTGGGCCAGCAGAAGCTCGACGAGGAGGCGGACGACTCATTCCTGGTTTGGGCGAAGGACCGCTTTCCTCCCAAGTTGCGTGTCCATCTGGCGGCAACCAACATTCGCGACGTCGTCCACAAGCGCCTTCTCCAAAAGAAGAGCGAGCACGAGGGCGAGCTGCGCGAGATCTTCGAGAAGCACCGTCCAGACCTGAAGCTCTACGCCTACGGCTGCGAGTCGGTGACCGCCGAGGAATTCGTCGAGGTCTACCCGATGCTACCGGGCCAGATCGATCTCATCCTTCAGATCACCAGCGCACTGCGCACGCGCTCGGCCCGAGCGCAAGGTGATGACCAGGCCATTCGTGGCTTGCTCCAGCTGCTGGGCGAGCTCTTCCGTGAGCAGAAGCTCGCTGATGAACCGCTCGGCTCACTCGTCACCCTCGACAAGATTTACGAGGTGCAGCACACCGCACTCGACTCCGACGTGCAGGACTCGATGGCGCGCGTGCTCAGCCAGTGCATCGCCGAAGACGACGCCCTCTTGGTCCGCGCCGCCAAAGCGGTCGCGCTGCTCGAGCTCATTCAAGACTCCATCCCCACCGACGCCAAGCTCGTCGCGCAGTGCCTCTACGATCGAGTGGACCAGGGCAATCAGGTGGCAGCCGTCACCGCAGCGCTCGAGGAGCTTCGCCGGCGTAACCTTCTCGGCTACTCCGAGAAGCACGGCTACAAGGTACAGTCGTCTGCGGGCGAGGAGTGGGAACGCGAGCGTCGGGACATCGGCGTGCCCAGCGAGTCCATCGGCGACGTCGTGCAGAACGCGTTGAAGTACCTCCTCGCCGAGCCCGATCGTCCGCGCCTCAGTGGGCGTCCGTTCCCGTGGGCCGCAGTCTTCACCGACGGGCGCAATGCCGACGACGTGACGCTGGTCGATCCGCGAGACGATGCGACGATTCGCGTCGACTTCCGCTTCCTCTCCCGCGAGGACTCCACCGAGAGCACCTGGGTGCGACGCAGCGCAGAGACGGCACTCCACGACCGGCTCGTGTGGGTGTCCGGCGACGCCGACAAGACGAGGGAGAAGGCTCGCGAGCTGCAACGGTCGCGCGCCATGGTCAAGAAGTACAAGCCGAGGCGCGAGTCACTTAATGCCGCGCGTAAGCTACTGCTGCAACAAGAAGAGAACCGCGCCGAAGATCTGGAGACAATCGCGCGTGATGGCGTTGCAGAGACTTGGATGGCCGGAAAGCTCTACTTCCGCGGGCGTTCGATCTCTCCGCAGGAGCAAGGAGTCTCGTTCTCGGCTGTGGTGTCCGCAACCGCAACCCGTGTTCTGCCCGAACTCTATCCCCATTTTGTTGCGACTCAGATCCAGCCGTCTGAGCTGCTGCAGATGGTGGACGCGGAGCTGTCTGGTCCGTCGCCAAAGTTTCTTGCCGGAGACCTCGGCATTCTCGAGCTAGATTCCGGACGCTACGTGCCCGCCTGCAGCGGCGTGGTTCCTCGCAGGGTTCAGGATTACATCGATGCCGAAGGAGGCATTGGCGGAACAACGCTGCTCGCCCACTTCGGAGGTCCTCCCTACGGCTACACCGCGAATGTCGTGAAGGCGTGCGTGGCAGGCCTGCTCCGCGTGGGCAAGGTCCGGCTGCAGCCTGAGGGTGGCAGCGAGATCACTGCCATCCGTGATGCCGGTGTGCGCGACCTCTTCGACAAGGATCGCGCGTTCCGGCGCGCCACGATCTTCCCTGCCGGCGACGACGAGATCGGCTTCCAGGCACTGGCCCGCATTTGCAAGTTCTTCGATGAACGCCTCGACGAGAAGCTCGACCGGGAGCCAGCGCCCATTGCCGATGCGGTCGCGCAGCGCTTCCCACAGCTCGCTCAACAGCTGCGGAGTGTCCAAGCGAAGCTCGACCGCCTGCCAGGCTCGCCACAGGGGCCGGCTGTATTCGGGAAGCTCAGCGATGCGCTGGAGCAGTGTATTCGTACCTGCCGGCAGACGAAGCCAACCGTGACACTCGTCAAGAAGTATCTGGACGCGCTGCGCGACGGCGTCCAGCTGCTTCAGCTCTATGACGCGGAGCTGACCGAGGACGCCATCCGTGCCGTCACCGACGCGCACGGGGCTCTCGTCTACCAGGCTAAGCAGATTGAGGAGCTGGGGGTGAGTGCGTCCAACGTCATCGACGCCGCCGCTCGGGTGCGCCACCAGCTGGAGTCCGACCGTCCTTGGCAGGCTATCTCGGGGCTTGCCGAAGACCTCGACCAGATCAAGGTGGCGTACACCAGCGAACGGCAGAGGCTGCTTCAGTGGCAGGAGCAGGAAGCCGAGGCGGCGCGAGGACGCCTGAAGGGCCGTGACGGCTTCAGCACACTCAGTGGCGAACAGTCCCACCTGGTGCTGGGCCCGTTCGCCCGTGCCGTCACCGACACCACAGCGGAGGCGATTGCACCCCCATTGAGCGGCCTGAAGGAGCCGTTCTCACTGGCGCTACAGTGCGCGGAAGATCAGGCCAACGATCTTCTCGACGAGATTCTGAGCGAGGGCGACAAGCCGCTCATCGCGCGGGTGCATCTCGACCTGCGGAACCGTGAGCTCAAGAGCGAAGCCGACGTCGACGCCCTGATCGAAGAGATCAAGAAGCGGCTGATGGAGCAGATCCGTGCCGGCGCTCGCGTGAGGCTGACGTGATGGGGGGAGCTTCCGCATGGTAATGGCAGCAGACGCCAAGAGCACGCTCTCCAAGACGATCCGCGCGCTGCGGAAACGGCTGCTTCGCGACCTCCACGACGAGACGGAGGCCGCCTACCGCCTGTCGATTCCGGCCCGCGACGCCAAGCTCGACGAGGCGACGCGGGTACGCCGTGGGCGGTTGGAATCGTGGATCACCGAGCAACTACGCGCCCAGGACGGCGACGGCACTAAGTCGAAAGAAAAGCGAACGGCCGAGGACTTCCGCCGAGATGCTGAAAAGCAGGCCGCGTATACGCTGCTGAACCGCCTCGTCATCCTCCGCCTTATGGAGGCTCCCGAGCCCAGCGGTAAGCCGCTCAGGGAACCACCCATCGCTACCGGCGGCTGGGAGAGCCAGGGGTACATGCACTTCCGCCAGCTCGCGCCGGCCCTCGTGCGTGGCGACGAAACCGAGGGCTACGCGTATCTGCTGGGTCTCGCGTTCGAAGATTTGGCGACGGAGCTTCCTGGTGTCTTCGGTTCTGGAAGCATCGCCGACCTAATTCCAGTTTCAGCGGCGACGTTGAGATACGCCATCGAGGAGCTCGACCGGTCTGCACTCGAGACTTGCTGGACCGACGACATGACACTGGGCTGGGTCTACCAGTACTGGAATGACCCAGAGCGCGAAGCCCTCGACGCCAAGCTGAACGTCGGCGGCAAGGTGGCGCCGCACGAGATCGCCAGCAAGACGCAGATGTTCACCGAACGCTACATGGTGGACTGGCTGCTACAGAACAGCCTGGGTCCGATGTGGCTGGCGATGTGCAAGAAGCACGGTTGGAAGCCAGAAGTCGAGGCGGACGGCACGCTCGCCGCGCTCGAGACACGGCGCAGGGAGTGGCGAGCGAAGCGTGAGGCAGGTGAGGGTGAACTAACCGACCTGATGCCGCTCCACACGGAGGCGGAGCGCCTCTGGGCGTACTATGTGCCGCAACCGATTCCCGATGATGCGGTGGAGCAGGCGCCGGCAAGCGTTCGCGACCTGAAGATCCTAGACCCGGCCGTGGGCTCAGGGCATTTTCTCGTGGTCGCACTCGATTTGTTGGTACCGCTCTACCGAGAGGAGGCCCGGCACCGCGGCGAGAATATTCAGCCGCAGTGGACAGACGGAGCAATCGTCGAGCGGATTCTCTCTCACAACCTCCATGGTATCGATCTGGACCCTCGAGCAGTGCAGATCGCGGCGGCTGCCCTGTGGCTCAAGGCGCGGCAGGTTGCCCCCGATGCCAAGCCGGAACGGCTCAATCTGGTGGCTTCAAACCTCAAGCTGGCGAGTCTGTCGGACGACGATCCGGCTCTCAGTGAGCTACGACGCGAAGTAGAGAAAGAGACTGGTGTTCCGGCCGAGCTGACCGACACAATTATGCATGCGCTCCGCGGCGCGGATCACCTAGGAAGCCTCCTCAAGGTCGACAAGACGGTGGAGGATGCACTGTCGAAGCATGAGACGGAACTCGGACGTGCACTCGCCCAGCAGGGTCATCTCTTCGAGGGCTTCGAGGAGAAGCAGCAGCGGCTGCCGATCGATCGCAGCGAGGCTCGGACGGGTCTGCATGACCGCCTGGAGCGTTTTTTGGCCAAGCATGCGAGCGGCGACGACCTCGGTCTGCGCCTGCGGGGTGAGCAGCTCGCGGCCGGAGTGCGTTTTGTGCGGATGTTGCGGGAGGGCAGCTACGACCTTGTGGTAGCGAATCCGCCCTACCAGGGTACGAGCAAGATTGCGGACGCGAAGTACGTCGAAAAAACGTATCCGCTGGGCAAGGCGGACTTGTACGCAGCGTTTCTCCTTCGAGGCCTGGAGCTAGCGAAAGAGGGCGGCGTGTCGGCGATGCTCACGAAGCGCAACTGGATGTTCATTAGGCAGTACACCGTGCTGCGTGAGCATCTGCTGGCGACGCATGGGCTGAGAGCATTGGGTGACTTTGATCGCGGGGCGTTCGAGGATGTTCCCGATGAGGTTGTCAGCGTTGCAGTCTCAGCGTTCGCGAGCGGCGCGCCCACCACCGATTCAGTGACTCTCTGTCCCACACCTCGCGAAGACAAGACACGGGATGCACAGCGGACTCATCGCAAGCGGGCTGCCACACTCTGCCAGGTAGGACGACACGAGTTTGACCTTGCAGCACTGAAGGTCATCCCGGATTGGCCACTGGTCTACTGGTGGACGCCGAGTGAACTCATATCCTACGTGTCGATGCCGAAGTTGGGTTCGGAAGGCACGGTCGCGCAAGGTATCTCGACGGCCAATGACCCGCGTTTCTTTCTGCGTCCGTGGGAAGTTTCGCTCCTCGCGTTTCATAGGGTCGGAGGAACAACTAGGCCGGGTGGGCACATGCGGGACTTGAACTACGCCCCCTTGATTAAGGGTGCTGATGGCAAGGGGTGGTTCGAGCCGCTCGACTTTCTCTGCCGCTGGCGCAATCAAGCTCTAGCGATTCGTCTCGTAAATGGAAGTGCGTTTCGCAGCCCCGGCACACATTTCTCGCCTGGTGTCGCCTACGTCGCGCTAGGTGCGAGCTTCCGCGCTCGCGCACATCGCTACCACAGCGTGTGCCAGAACATGGGAACGTCTGTGTTTGGCCTTCCAGTGGCCGAAGTTGTCTGCGCTCTAAACAGCAAGAAGATCGCAGAGGTTGCCCAGTCGCTTAACCCAAGCTTGCACTTCGAGGTTGGAGATGCGAAGCGCCTTCCTCTTGTTCCGATTGAAGGAGCGGAAACGATCTTTCACACCTTGCAGTCGGCATTCAGCATTCGCGAGGCGCATCGCGAGCCGTCCGTAGAGTTCCTCCACCCGGGCTCATCGCCCTGGCGCCGCGCCCAGGCGTGGGCACAGGTCGCGGTCGATCGCCCCGAAGGCGCTTCACTGCCTGAGTACGTCGAGGAGTTCGATACAGAGCCGGTCACAGACCATCTGAGTTTTTCACTCGGCGTGGCTCTTGGTCGATTCGGGCCGGCTAAGAAAGGCATCCTCGACCCTTGTAGTGTTGACCCGTCCCACGCTCTGCCAGGCGGCATTCTGTTCCTGGATACAACACTTGAGCCTGACGATTACCGCGACAGCCTCAGCAGCCCTGCGACCACCCCAATCCACGAATCGTGGGCGACCGCTGGTCCCGCGATCGATACCAAGCGATCCCTGCGCGAGTGGCTTGCCGTTGACTTCTTCAATGCTGTTCACAAGGGCATGTACGAGAAGCGCCCTATTCACTGGCCACTATCCTCCGAGAAGAGGACCTTCGTCGCGTGGCTCAACATCCACCGATTCGACGAGAGTACGCTCCGCATGCTGCTCGCGGACCATCTGCAGCCCGCGTTCAAACGACTCGAGGGCGAGCTCACAGACCTGCGTGCCGCCCGCGACGGTGCGGACAAGAAGGCCGCGCGTAACGCTAACAAGCGCTACGACATGGTCCTGAAGGCCCGCGACGAGCTCACCACGTTCATCGCCGACGTCGAGCAATGTGCGGATCGCGGGCCTCGGCCTACGGACGCGAAGTGCCCCGCGCGCGAGCAGGACGCCCGCTACGCGCCCGACCTCGACGATGGCGTGATGATCAACTCGGCGGCGCTCTGGAAGCTCCTCGAACCGCAGTGGAAGGAGCCGAAGAAGTGGTGGAAGGAGCTCGCCACCGCCAAGGGCAAAAAGGATTACGACTGGTCCCACCTGGCGATGCGGTACTGGCCAGTCCGCGTGGACAAAAAATGCAAAGATGACCCGTCACTCGCCGTCGCTCACGGCTGCTTCTGGCGCTACCACCCCGAGCGCGCGTGGGCCTGGGAGTTGCGGCTCCAGGACGAGATCGGGCCCGACTTCCGCGTCACGGAAGACCCCTACCGGCCGGGTGGGCGCGACCTCGATGACGGAGGCGATAGCCTCCACCGAAAAGCGTGGCTCCGCGACCATGCGGCTGAGGCTCTCGCTGCCGTTGAGAAGGAAGCTGTTCGTCGAATGAGACGCGGCAAAGATCGGAAGGTAGTTCCCGAGATTCGCATGATCGAGCCCGGCCTTTGGTCGGCGCTTCCCGACGGGGTATGGGCCATGGAGCTTCGGCTATCGGAGAAGCAAGGCTTGGAGTTCCGCCTGCGCTCGCCGGACGAAGCCGGTGCCCGCACGACCTTCGAGGCCAAACATCCCGCACTGGTGAAGGCGCGCGAGCAGCTCATCAAGGGGCTGACACCACCTCCTGAGCTCTTCGAGGACGCCGAGCCGAACAGCGACGATGAGCTCGATGCTGTCGATGAAGACGACGAGGAGCTCGACATGGCCGCGCAGGACGCCGAATGACCCATGCCTCAACCATTGGCGGACCGGTCTCCGAGGCCCTCGAAGCCGATCTGCGCAGCCGGGTGCGTAAGCACGGCATCGTGGTGTGGCTCGATCTCGACGGGCACTACACCTCGATGGTCGACCGACTCGTCGAAGTCCGCTCTGACGGCGGCTTGCCGTACGAGATCCAGGCATTTCGCGGCAGTCACCTCGACCTCATGATGGCGCTCGAAGGCCGGGTCGGAGGCACGGAGAAGACACAGCTCGTCGTCCATCTCCCGGGCTTCAACGAAGACACCGTGCGCCAGACACCGCTGCTCGAGCTCTATTCGGCCGGCGTCCGCTATCGCAAGAGCCTCGACACCTTGGTGAACGAAGCCGCTGGCGGAAAGGTGCGCCCGGAACAGATCGCGTCGTTTCAAGCCAAGGAAGGCCTATCCCTCGAAGGGGCCGACGCTTGGCTCTCGGCATCCATCGCCGATGGGGATTCCGGGATCGGCTCGCAGCTACGGGCCATGCACCCTACAGCCATCCTCGACGATCTCCTGTCGACCGGGTTCGTGGCGGACCAGGTGGTTCAGGGAAACGCGGACGCCGTCTGGGAGCGTCTCCGGATTGCGACCGGCCTTTCCACGGATTGGATCGATCGAACACTGCCCTCAGCTCAGCTACGGCCGAGCGATGCTGCCTTCGCCGCAGCGAGCTGGTGCCTCTGCATCGAGTACATCGACGATCTGCATCGCCCACCCGTCGCCGAAGTCTTGGATGGCACGTCCGGCTTGTCCCGACCGGTGATCGACACCTGCCGCGCCGTTGCGGCACACCTTCGCGAGCGAAACGCGGTCTTCTACAAGCGCACGGCGGATGAGACGGAGGCCATGCTCGTCGACGAGGTCGACGCGGCGAAGGCGGAGGACCTTGGCCGCGTCGATACCTTTCGCTTCCAGGAGGACACCATACTCGCGGCGGCCCTCGCGTACTTGACCGCGCGCGACTGGGACACCGCCGCCGAGTGGTCCTCGTTGCGCATCGGTTCCAAGTCCACCCTGGGCTCCTACTGGCTTCGCGACGACCCGACTCGGCAGTCTGCATGGCAGCTCATCGCAGACGCCGCAGCGCTCGGCCAAGCCATCGCCCGTGCGGGCGAGCACCTCATCGCGAAGGGGCGCCTCGACGCAGCCATCGACTTCTACACGGAACGCGGCGCTGCCGTGGACCAGGCGCATCGACATCTCGAGCAACGCCGCCTCGCGCTCCTCTACCCGCAACTACCGAAGTTTGAAGCGCTGCGCGCCTGGCTTGACGAGATGCGCGCACTGTGGCGCGCGTGGGCTGATACGTGGGCGCGTGACTTCAACGATCTCTGTCGCAACCACGGGTTCCTCCCAGAACCCGGACGGCAGCAACGCACCCTCTTCGACGAGATCGTGCGGCCGATGACGCAGGAGCCCGGCATCACGGCCCTCTTCGTCGTCGATGCCTTCCGTTTCGAAATGGGCGAGGAACTCTACCGTCAGATCGACGGCGAGTCATCGACCACGGTTCACCTAAAGGGCCGATTGGCAGAGCTGCCATCGGTGACAGAAGTCGGGATGAATGTGCTTGCTCCTGTGTCGAGCAAGGGCAAGCTCGCTCCATCGCTGAGCGACACCAATGGTGGGCGGATTCAGGGATTCTCGACTGGAGAGTTCCGCGTCTCTGATCCCGAGACTCGCAAGCGCGCGATGCAGGGTCGCGTCGGTGGAACGAGCTGCCCGTGGTTGACCCTCGAGGAGGTCGTGTCGCGGGATAGTACGTCGCTGAAACGCGCCGTCGCCCAAGCCCGCCTCGTCGTGGTGCACAGCATGGAGATCGACAACGCCGGCGAGAAGGGCGTAGGCACGGCGGTGTTCGACCACGCGATGCAGAAGCTTCGTGCCGCGTGGCGCCTGTTACGTGATGCGGGGGTCCGCCGTTTCGTGTTTACGAGTGACCACGGCTTCCTCCTTCTGGACGAAACCGCTGCCTCGGCGGTCACGCACGGCCGCAAGATCGACCCGAAGCGACGGCACGTGTTTTCAGCGCACGGCGCAGACCACTCGGGCGAGGTGCGAGTCGCACTCGCCGCTCTCGGCTACGAGGGAGTCGACGGACACGTCATGTTCCCCGAGACGACCGCCGTCTTCGACACCGGACGCCGCTCGATGAGCTTCGTCCACGGCGGGAATAGTCTTCAGGAACGCGTGATCCCGGTTCTGACGGTCGTCCACCGGGCAGCCGCCGGCGGGAGCACCGTAAGCTACTCGGTAGCCGCATCGGTACTCGAAGGCGTCGCCGGCATGCACTGCATCCAAGGGCGAGTGGAGCTGGCAGACCAGGCCGCCTTCGACTTCGGCGGACTGAAGGAAGTAGAGGTCTCTCTCCGTGTACCGGAGGCTGATGACGTCCGAGTGGAGCTGTGCCAGGTGCGCGGCAAGGCGCGCATCGTGGGCGGTGCGGTACTCGCCACGGTCGCTGAGAGCTTCGAGCTTTTCTTCCGGCTCTCCGGTCCCGCTGCATCCCGCGTACAGGTGGAGTTCTTCCATGGGAGTCAGCGCTACGAAGTGACGCCGTGCTTGTCCAACGGTCGGTTCGCCGTGGCGGCGACACAGAGCCCCTTGAATCCACCACTGCCTGCTGCCGCGCCCACCGAGACCGAGCTGTCGATCTCAAGCGCGTGGCTGTTGGACCTCCCAGAGGGCGGCGTCCGGCAGGTGTTCGAGCACCTCGCGATTCACGGGACAGTCACGGAGGGCGAAGTCTCCAACATGCTTGGCGGTCCGAGGGCCGCACGTCGATTCGCGGTGCGATTCGAGGAGTTTGCGCAGAAGGCCCCATTCAGCGTGCGTATCGACATGGTGGCCGGGTCCAAGCGATACGTGCGCGAAGGGAACAGCCAATGACAACCATGACGCAGAAGGACGTGGAACACGTCTTTGAGTCCTTACGAAAGGGCCTCGTGCCCGAACGGGGCATCGACGCCTTTGCCGTCGGTATCGAGAAGCAGCGCGGTGAGCTCCATCGTCAGCTCGAGCTCGCGCTGGACGGGGAAGGCACCATCAAGTTTCTCCGCGGCGGCTACGGCTGCGGCAAGACCTTCATGGCCCGCCTAGCTATCCTCGATGCGCAGGAGCGTGGCTTTGCGACCAGCTTCGTCGTCGTCTCCGACAACGACCTCAAGTTCCACCGCTTCGACGATGTCTACCGCAAGGTGATGACCGAGCTGGGCACCGCGTCGTGTGCGCGAGGCGCTCTTGGAGACATTCTGGACCGATGGATCGGCAAAGTCGAAGAAGGCCTCATTGCCGCCGGCGAGGATGAAGATGCCCCTGACTTCGACGAGAAGGTCCGCAAGCGGCTCGACGAAGACCTAGCCTCCCTTACTGGTGGCCAGGCGCCTCAAGACTTCGTGCGGGTGGTTCAGACCATCTTTGACCTGAAGCAGAAGGGAGACGTCGCCGAGGCCGGTGCGCTCACCTCCTGGCTCTGCGGTAGCGGCAACGTCGCCGCGTCTGCGAAGAAGGCGGCAGGGATCAAGGGCGACATCGGTAGCCGGGACGCCCTCGACTACCTGCGTGGAGTGCTTGAGATCGTCAAGGCAGCCGGCTACCAAGGGCTCATCATCGTCATCGACGAAGCCGAAACGATCCTCCGGATGCGCTCCGACTCTCGCCACAAGTCCCTCAACGGCATCCGACAGATCGCAGACGCCGCGGGCTCCTACCCCGGGCTTCTCTGGCTGTTCACCGGCACGCCCGAGTTCTTCGACACCCGCCACGGTGTGGCCGGACTCGCGCCGCTCCATGATCGGATCCGCTTCCTGAAACAGGGCCGATTCGCCAGCCTCCGGCAGGCACAGCTGGAGCTCGTTCCCTTCGATGCCAGTCGCCTACGTTCCGTGGCCCTCAAGCTCCGCGAGCTGTTCCCTTCCAGCGACCAGAGTCGAATTGACAGCCGTGTGAGCCCCGAATTCATCGACCGCCTCGTCGCCGAGGTGACGACTGGGTTCAAGGGTGATGTCGGCGTCGTCCCCCGACAGTTCCTGCGAGAGTTCATCACGCAAATGGACCTGGTGGAGGAGCACGACGACTACGTTCCGATGAACGAGTATGGGTTCAAACCGGAAACACTGAGCGCGGAAGAACAGCACGCGCTTTCTGGCGAGCCATTCACCGTTCCCGATGGTGAGGGTGACGGGCTCGTGCCGCAGGAAGACGTCTGGTGAATACGTTCGCCCGCTTCGCACCACGCCTGCAGGAGGCGATCGTGTCGCGGCTCGGCTGGTCGAGCCTGCGACGCGTGCAGGAAAAAGCGGGTACTGCCCTTCTCGACGGCAGCAACGCGGTCATTCTGGCCCCGACTGCTGGAGGCAAGACAGAAGCATCGATGTTCCCGGCGCTCTCACAGATGGTAGAGGAATGGCCGGACGGCGTCGCCGCCATCTACGTCGCCCCCACCAAGGCACTTCTCAACAACCAGGCCGAACGTCTCGGGCTCTACACCGAGATGGTCGGGCTGCGTCGGTTTGTCTGGCACGGCGACACCGCCGACCAGCACCGAAAGCGGTTCTTGAAAGAGCCTGCCGAGCTCCTCATGACGACGCCGGAGTCGCTCGAGGTCATGCTGGTGTCCCAGCGCGTGGACGAGCGCCGGCTGTTCTCTGATCTGCGGATCATCGTCATCGATGAGGTGCACGCGCTCGCCGGCACCGACCGCGGCGCCCATCTGATGAGCGTGCTCGAGCGATTGGCGCGCGTATCCAAGCACGACATTCAACGTGTCGGCCTGAGCGCGACGGTGGGCAACCCCGAGGCGATCCTCGAGTGGCTTCAGGGAACATCATCGCGCCCAAGCCAAGTGGTCGACCCTCCGAAGCAACCAGGTCGCCGGCAGTTGCTGATTGTTCACCGACCGGACCTGGCGCAGCTATCCACCGACGCCGCGCATATGGCGAAGGGCCAAAAGAGCCTCTTCTTCTGCCAGTCACGCTCCACGACCGAGGCCGTGGCCGAATACATGCGCCGGGCGGGGACCACGGTCTTCGTTCATCACAGCGCCGTCTCCCGGGAAGAGCGGGAACTCGCCGAGGAGCGATTCAACCGCGGCTCGGATGCGTGCATCGTTTGCACGTCGACGCTCGAGCTTGGAATCGATGTCGGCGACCTCGACCGCGTCCTCCAGGCTGAGGCCCCCGATACCGTCAGCTCTTTCCTCCAGCGTATGGGTCGGACCGGGCGGCGTGAAGGCCAGGCCGCGAACACGACGTTCTTCTGCGAGTCCACCGAGGGGATCTTGCAGGCGGTTGCCCTCATCGAGCTCGCAAAGGCGGGCTGGGTCGAGCATGTGGCGGTCGAACGTCGCTGCTGGTCGGTACTGATCCATCAGCTCCTCGCCATGTCGCTCGCGAGCAATGGCATCACGGCCGAGGACGCATGGGCACACCTCTCGAAGGTGCCCGACTTCCGCGATATCCATCGCGGAGAGTACGAGCGCCTCGTCGGGTGGATGCTACGCGACGGTGCCCTCCGGTTGGCCTCCGGTCGCCTCGTACTTGGGCCTAAGGCCGAGCGCCGCTTCGGCCGAAAGAACTTCATGGAGCTGTTCGCGGTCTTCTCGAGCCCACAGAGCTACACGGTTCAGACTCCCAGTGGGCAGCCGCTTGGCACGTTGAACCAGGCCTTCGTCGACCGCCTCGTGGACGGCATCAGCTGTTTCCTCCTCGGCGGTCGTGCCTGGGCCGTCGTGCGCGTCCAACACGGCGACCGGCGCATCATCGCGCAGCCCGCTCCCCGCGGGCGACAGCCGACTTGGGGGGGCTTTCTTCCCCAATTCCTCGGCTTCGACGTGTGTCAGCGCGTCTTGCAAGTTCTCACCGACGGGGAATCCTTCGACTACCTCGACGATGCAGCGCAGGCGGCGTTGTCCGAGTACCGAGACAAGATGCCGTCGAACCTAGCCCCGGTCCGAGGAGGTGTAGAGATCGACGGCGGCGAGATTCGCTGGTGGACCTTCGCCGGCGGACGGATCAACGCGACCCTTCGGTACGCGATCGAGGCGGTCGGTGGCGACTGGAAGGTGATCCCCGACAACTTCCAGATCAAGATCCGCGGAGAATGCGTTAACCGCGACCGCTTCAACGAGGTCGTCGCGAAGCTTCGGGAGCTCGAGTTCTGGGAGAACGATAAGCTATGGAGTGAGGTCGCCGAGTCGCTCCCGTCCTACCGCCTCAGCAAGTTCCAGCCGCTCATGCCGCCCTGGGTCGAGCGCGAGGTGGTGGCCAGCTACCTGCTCGACGTCGGAGGGGCATGGCGATGGCTTTCCGGCACCGAGGTCGCCATCGCACGTATTCCCGTGGGGGTGCGAGAGCTGACCGCGGAAGACCAAGACCGAGCGGCCCGACTCGAGATGCTGGCAGCTGCGAGACCGCTCCGAAGGGACGAATCGCGTGAAGTCGTGTGGGTTCGGACCGACGAAGAGCTGGGATACGCAGCGACTGCCCTTTGCAGCGAAACCGTTGTGGGCCTCGACGTGGAGACCACCCTCGATACGCGCGCCCTGTGCTTGATCCAGTTGGCGACGTCGCAGCGCACGTACCTCATCGATGCGCTCGACGTCGCGAACCTCGAACCACTTCGGCGACTGCTGGAGGCCGATGGGGTCACGAAGGTCATCCACAACGCTGCCTTTAAGCGCGAAGTGCTGGGTCGACAGGGGCTCGCAATCAACGCCGTTGCGGACACCCTTATCCTCTCCCGCGAGAAGTACGGCCCGAGCGCCGATGGCGGTCACAGCCTCCGCGCGGTGATCTGGCGCGAGCTGGAGCGCGACCTCGACAGGAGCCAGCAGGTGAGCGACTGGCGGTCGCGGCCGCTCACCGATGCGCAGGTCCAGTACGCGGCATTGGACACCGAGGTGCTGTTGCCGCTCTGCGATCGACTCATGGACGCGGAGGCTCGCGGATGACCGAATCCAAGCCTCTGATCCTACCCAGCCACGACGGACACTCTGTTGAGCGTGGGCGGGATATATCCGCGACACGTGAGCAAGTCCAGAAAGTCCATAGCAACGAAGCCCAAACTGGGGTGGCCGGAAAACCGTTCAATATTGCAAGCTATGCCCTGCTGACGATGATGGTGGCGCAGGTGTGCGGTCTCGCGCCCGGCGACTTCGTGCACACGCTCGGTGACACGCACATCTACTCGAATCATGTCGAGCAGGTGAAGGAGCAGCTGACCCGCTCGCCCGGTCCGTTGCCGACGATGCACCTCAATCCCGACGTCACGGACC